>Ga0172381_10001281_pt1 | contig 29875 bp, 26 predicted proteins | sample Leawel6488metaG_FD_119754 | JGI IMG/M metagenome (GOLD analysis project Ga0172381, IMG submission 119754) | Leachate microbial communities from a municipal landfill in Southern Ontario, Canada - Leachate well 64-88 metaG | ecosystem: Engineered > Solid waste > Landfill > Unclassified | place... | reverse complement strand
TCATTAATATAATTTAACATTTTTAAAATCTGTATAAGCGAAGCATCATCATATCACATAAGTGATAAATCATATAAAGAAGGGAAACTTGCTTATGTAAGTTTCCCGTCTTTGTATGGCGGAGAGAATAGGATTTGAACCTACGGTAGCTTTCACTACGCTTGCTTTCCAAGCAAGTGCCATCGACCACTCGACCATCTCTCCATAATTTTATATTAAATTTGCTAAAATTCAAGCGTTGTAATTATATAACATATTTTGTTATTTTGCAAGATGTTTTGTTTGTTTTATTCTTACAAATAATTGGTTTACTTAAATTTAAAAAAATGTTACAATTTTTTTATAAATAATAGTTGACTCTCCCCTTAGGGTAGCATTTAAACTAAAAAAGATTTATAAAACGGAGTAACAATGTATAGTATTGGAATGTTTTCAAAAATCACCAAAATAACCGTTAAAGCTTTGCGTTATTACGATAAAGTAGGGCTTTTAAAACCAGAACGAGTTTTAGATAACGGGTATCGCTATTACAGTTCCGAAAAATTATTTGATATTCAAAAAATAATCTCATTAAAGCAAATGGGGTTTTCCATAAAAGAAATATCAAATATTCTAAAAGCAAATAATCCGGAAAATTTTCTTTTAGAACGAAAAAATGAAATTGAAAACGGTCTTAAAAATGATACTGCTATGCTTAACGAAGTTTTATATTATCTTAATAATTTAAAGGAGAATATTAAAATGGAATATCAAATTATCTTAAAAGAACTACCCGAGGTAATTGTTTACAGCAAGCGTATGCGGGTGCCAAATTATGATGCATATTTTGAGCTTATACCCGAAATTGGAGAACAAATAAAGGCATCTAACCCAGATTTAAAATGTCGAGTTCCTGAATATTGCTTTATAATGTATTATGACAAGCAATTTAAAGAAAACGACATAGATGTTGAGTTTTGTGAGGCAGTAGATAAATTTGGTGTAGAAACAGACTCTATTAAATTTAAAAAAATGAGTAAAGTGCCTATCGCAGCGTGCGTTATGCACAAAGGTCCATATTCCAATTTGCGTAAAGCATACGCCGAAGTGTTTAAGTGGATTGAAGATAATGGCTACAAGGCAATAGCACCCGCCAGAGAATCATATATTGATGGCATATGGAACAAAAATGACGAAAAAGATTGGTTAACAGAAGTTCAAGTTCCTATTTCAAAAAAATAACCTTATTATTAGTTTTTGTTTATAATAGTAGTGTAGTATATTATGATAAATATTGAATAAAATATATTTATTAGCATTGACATTTAAGTTTAACTAGTATATACTATTCAAAGAAAAGCAAATACAATATCTCCTTCTTATTTCTCAAATTTAAAATAAAAGGTCAAAGTTGTTTGTTTTCAATATAAGAAGGAGGCATAACATGCAAGACAAAACCTTAATTTGTAAGGACTGTGGCAAAGAATTTATTTTTACAGTAAGAGAACAAGAGTTCTACGCTGAAAAAGGATTTACAGAACCAAAACGCTGCTACGATTGCAGAAAAGCTGCAAAATCTAGAAACAACAAGTACTAATTATATAGTTAAAACGGCGCAAGCCATTTTGTTGCAAAAGTATCAAACACTGTTAGTAAATAATTACTAGCAGTGTTTTTTTGTAATTCAAAAATAATATTAAAAAAAATTAAAAATACATATAAAGTAATTTGACAAATATTCTTTGTGGGATATAATTAGATTAATATTGGAGGCGCTTATGAGTACTGTAAACACAATTTTTGAAAGGGCAGTAGCAAAGAAAGTTACTGAGATTATTATATCGATTTTATCTATAATTTTTGTAGGAGTAATCCTTGCAATTTTATGGACATTAATCGGCGTTGTTTTTTGCATTACAATAGTAGGAATTCCGCTTGGTAAAAAATGCTTTGCAATAGCAGGATATGCATTTAATACATCTAAAAAAAATGTGTCATATAATAAAGGAGAAAAAAAGTTATTTAATATTTTGTGGTTCCCGTTTGCACTTGTAATATTTGTTATAACTTTTGTTTTATTAGCCATTACCACTCCATTAATAATTTTCTTTCCGAATTTGAGAAAGCGTTATAAAATGTTAAAAATGTGTTTTATGCCGTTTAGTGTAGTCATAGAACAAACTGAATAAATTCTTTTAAATAATAAAAAGCCTGTTTGCAAATTGGCAAACAGGCTTTTTATTATTTAATAATTATTATTTTCAATACAATCTTCTTCAACACTGCCAAATTTATCTTTTATTTCTTTGAGCATTTTTAAATTTGATTTAGATAAATTATCTTTTTGTGACTCTAACTCATTAATAAAATCATCAGTGTATCCAAGTTTTATTATGTTGTTATCAAGCAATAATCCATTAATTAATCTATTCAAATCAATGTTAATTATTTCAGTGTTAGTAAATTTTATATAAGTTGGACTGTTAATTATATTTCTAAAATCCAATTCTGTAATTTGCGCCATGCGACACCCACTACCAGATCTGAACTGTAAATAATAGCCCCATTTACCTTTAAAAACAGGTTGTATAAATGCAAATCCGTATCTTAAAACTCTAATCCCACCAATAATTTTGTATTCATTATTATTTATCATAAAACATACCTCAAACTAATAATGAATTATACATAAAAATAAACTAAAAGTCAATGCTCATTTAAATTATTTATCAATTATTCTTAATAAGTTTTTGTTTTAAGTTGTTTACATTTTTTAATTATAAGTGTAAACTTAATTAGGTATTAATTGGAGATTTAATGTGGAAATAATTAAAAAACAGGTTATAATTATCGGCGGTGGGGCGGCGGGACTTGTGGCAGCAATTTTTTGTGCAAAAAACGGAGCCGATACTATTATTTTGGAAAAAAATAATAGAATTGGAAAAAAAATATTAGTAACAGGTAATGGCAGGTGTAATCTATCTAATATAAATTTAAATATTAATAAATACAATAAATCCGAAGAGACTGGTAAAATATTTAATCAGTTTAGTGTAGAAGATACGCTTAATTTTTTTAAGAGTATAGGTTTGATGACCTATGCTGATAGTGAAGGTAGAATATATCCCTCTACCGATTACGCTAATAGTGTGCTTGATGTACTTAGGATTAAATGTGAAAATTTAAATGTAAAAGTTGTATGCAACTATGAAGTAAAAAACATAATAAAAATAGAAAAGTTTATAATAACTGGAACAGGCGATGATTTTATAGCCGACAGTGTAATTGTAACAACTGGTGGCGGAGTTTTTGAGCCAATTAAAAAATTAGGGCATAGCATCGTTAAATGCGTGCCATCGTTGACTGGATTTAAAACAGAAAAAGAAAAAATTGCCGGTTTAAGTGGTATTAAAATAAATGCAAAAGTATCATTAAATATAGGCAATAAAATATATACCGAAAATGGGGAAGTTATTTTTAAAGATGAGGGTATTTCGGGCATAGTAATATTAAATATGTCAGCACACTTAGCTAGGCAAAAAACGGATAAAGCAATTTTATATTTAGATTTATTGCCAGAATTTACCGAACAATCTTTACTCGAATATTTGATAAATCGAAAAGAAAACTGTGCATATTTTACTATTGAACAATTTTTTACAGGAATGTTACACAAAAATATTGCTCGCAATATACTCAAAAGTATAAAAGAATTTGATTTTTCTAAAAAATGTAGCACTTTAACTGATACTGAACTAGAACAAATTGTGCGGGCTTTAAAAAACTTTGAATTAAAGATAACAGGGTTTTATGATAATGCCCAAGTAACAAGTGGAGGGGTTAATTTGAGTGAAGTAATTAATCTGCAATCCAAATTAATTAAAGGTTTATATTTTGCTGGTGAAGTGTTGGATATAGATGGTCAATGTGGTGGTTACAATTTACAATGGGCATGGAGTTCGGGTGCAGTTGCTGGCAAAAGCACGATAAATAATAATTAAGCATTTTACATTAAGGCCATTAAAAAGTTGTTGTATAATAAAAATATTGACAATTACTACAAATAGTAATATTATTAATATACATTTTTAATTTATTTAATTATATTAAGGAGTAATTATGAAGCATACTGACATTAAAGAAATTTTAGTAAATTCAGAAAAATATTATGATAAAAATTTAACAGTTTGTGGCTGGATTAGAACAATAAGGGTATCAAAAAATGTTTGTTTTATAGAAGTGAATGATGGAACATCATTAAGGAATATGCAAATTATAATTGACCGTGATACTTTTAAGGATTTAGCAAATATTGAGAAACAAAGTGTCGGTGCTTCACTTAAAATTAATGGTAAATGTGTAAAATCGTTTGCCGAGAAGCAGGCTGTTGAACTTAGTGCAAGTGACATTGAAGTATTAGGCGAATCTCCTGCGGATTATCCACTCCAAAAGAAAAAACACTCACTAGAATATTTGCGAACGATTGCACATTTAAGAGCGCGCACAAATACATTTAATGCCATGTTTAGATTGAGAGCGGAACTTGCACAAGCAATTCATCATTTTTTTAGTGGTCGTGGATTTACTTATGCTCACACCCCCATTTTAACAAGTAGCGATTGCGAAGGGGCTGGTGAGGCGTTTAGAGTTACAACATTAAATCCGGAACAGTTTACCGGTAAAAAATCGATAGAAGAATTTTACAAGGACGATTTTTTTGGTTGCAAGGCGGGACTTACGGTATCAGGGCAGTTAGAAGGCGAAGCGATGGCTACGGCGCTTGGTAAAATTTATACATTTGGACCAACATTTCGCGCGGAAAATTCTAACACAGCACGTCACGCAGCAGAATTTTGGCAAATAGAACCGGAAGTATCATTTGCTGACTTGTACGATATTATTGACTTAGCAAGAGATATGATTAAATATTTAATTAAAGATATTCTTGATAATTGCCCCGAGGAAATTACATTCTTTGAAAATTTTTATGAGCCGGGTTTAAAACAAAAACTTAATAATATTGTAATACAAGACTTTGAAGTACTTGAATATACAAAAGCAATTGAACTATTAAAAGCATCAAAAGTTGTGTTTAATTACCCTGTTGAATGGGGGTGTGACTTGCAAACTGAACACGAAAGGCATATTACAGAACAAATTTTTAAAAAACCTGTATTTATTGTAAATTATCCAAAAGAAATTAAATCTTTTTATATGAAACAAAACCCAGATGGCAAAACTGTTGCGGCTACCGATTTATTAGTTCCGGGGATTGGCGAAATTATTGGTGGAAGTCAGCGTGAAGATAGTTATGATAAACTTGTCGCTAGAATTAATGAACTTCATATGAATATGAAAGATTATTGGTGGTATGTAGAACTTAGAAAATACGGTACTGTTCCACATGGCGGATTCGGATTAGGTTTTGAAAGACTAATGATGTATATTACTGGTATAGGAAATATACGAGATACAATTCCATTTCCTCGAACTACTGGTTCATTACAGTTTTAATTAATTTAAAAAACTCTAAATAAAATTAATAAGCAAACTTTAAATTAAGAGTTTGCTTATTTTGTTTATTATTTATTATTTATTATTTATAAATCAAAATTATTATTCTTGTTCTAATCCATCATTATTTTTTGGATCACGCATTGGAGATGGATTTTTAAATTTTTCAACAATATAATTCACCACATCTTCCTTAGTGTTGCCATTAATTACTGATGGCATTTTTTTATCAATTTTTGGGGACTTGCCCAAGTGCTTAACTTTTCTATATTCTTTTTGTTGTTGTTTTAGTGCGGCTTTTGATGTTTCTTTATCTTGTGATTTGTAAAAATTCTTTAAAAATTCAGTTTCTTTGCTCATATAATTCTCCTTACAGCGGTAATTATTGCTGTTAATTTATTATAGTCAATTTTTTATGTAAAGTCAATAACCAAAGCAAATAAAAGTTAACCAAAACAATACTATTTACATTAAATATAAAAAGGGGATTGTTTATTTATTAAAATGTTAAAAAAATTCAGAGCAGATTTAGAAGCGGCAATGAAAAACGACCCAGCCGCAAAAAATAAACTAATGGTTATTTTTACTTATTCAGGGTTTCACGCACTTAGGCTACATTCTATTGCGCATAATTTGTATGTTAGTGGGTTTGAATTTTTAGCACGATTAATTAGTCAAATTAATAGGTTTTTTACAGGAATTGAAATTCACCCCGCTGCGGAGATTGGTTCGGGTGTATTTATTGATCATGGAATGGGCGTTGTAATAGGAGAAACTTCACAAATAGGTAATAATGTAGTTATGTATCAAGGTGTAACACTTGGTGGAACTGGCAAAGATAAAGATAAAAGGCACCCAACGATTTGTGATAATGTAATTATATATGCTGGGGCAAAAGTTTTAGGTCCGATTACAATTGGCGAAAATTCAATAATAGGAGCGCAGTCTGTTGTTTTAAAAAGTTTGCCCGCGCATTCAACCGCTGTTGGAGTTCCTGCTAAAATAATAAAATCAGATGATGGTTGTATAAAACTTAACGCTGAAATATTAGCCCTTGAACAAAAAATAAGCAAACTGGAATTGGAAATTAAAAGTATCAAAGATAAAATTATCTAATAAATATATATGCACTTGTAAAATATAATTTTTATCGTTATAATATATTATAAATTTGTTTGTAATAGAGGTGGCAAATGGATAAAATTAAAACTAGAATTTTAAATCCTACGCATTTAAATATTAAAAAGGCAGCAAATGCAATCTTAAAAGGTGAACTTATAGGAATGCCCACAGAAACAGTTTATGGACTAGCGGCAAACGCACTAGACAGTGATGCTGTTGCTAAAATTTTTGTAGCAAAAAATCGTCCGCAAGATAATCCGCTGATTGTGCATATTCATAAAGATTATAATTTATTTCAATTAGTTAAGGACATTCCGGACTATGCTTCAAGGCTACTAAAAGCGTTTACTCCCGGACCATTAACATTAGTATTCAAAAGTAAAGGTAACGTAAGTCCGCTTGTGAGTCGCGGATTACAAACTATTGCAATTCGCATTCCAGACCATAGAATTGCACAAAAATTTTTAAAAGCGTGCAATGTGCCTATCGCTGCACCTAGTGCAAATATATCTTCTAGAATGAGTGCTACAACAGCAGTTGCAGTTAAAGAAGAATTAGATGGAAAACTTCCCTTTATATTAAATGCTGGAAAATGTAAAGTTGGCATTGAATCTACGGTGGTAGATGTTACTGGTAAATATCCGGTGATACTTCGTCCGGGCAGAATTACTAAGGAAATGATTGAACATGTAGTAGGCATTACCGATGAAAAAACAACATTAATTGCTGGCGAAAAAGCGATTTCACCGGGTATGAAATACAGACATTACGCACCATCATGTCCCGTCATTTTGGTTGGTTTAGGTGAAGAAAATTCAATAAATCAAAAATACGAAATTGCAAAATCAGAAGGAAAAAATCCAGTCATAATATGTATGACTGGACAAAAAGAGTTTTATAGAAATAAAAAAATAATTATAGTTGGTAAAACTGTAAAAGCGTATGCAAAAAATTTGTATAGCGCATTAAGGATAGCCGAAAAACATTACGATTATATTTTAATGACATCAGTAAAAACTGATAATTTGGGAAGTGCGTTAATGAACAGACTCAATAAAATAAGCGGTAAAACATAAAATATAGTTAAAATAAAAAATTGACCGATTATTTAATTAAGTCAATTTTTTGTATGTTTAAATTATGTAATGACTTTGTGATTTGATTTAATTGTATTTTTGGAATCGTATATTCTAATTCTATGTTAGCATTAAATATTTTTTTATTTTGATTATATTTTGATAGTAAATTTTCTATTTCATTTATTTTATTGTAATTAGCCATAAAAGATATTTTAATATTTTCTATATATGGCACTATTTCAATATTTTTTAGGCATTCGACTGTACATTTTGTGTATGCTCGCACAAGTCCGCCAATACCGAGTTTAATTCCGCCGTAATATCTTGTTACAACGCAAACCACATTTACAATGTTTTGTTTTTTAAGCACATTTATTATAGGTAATCCCGCTGTATGTGTAGGTTCGCCATTATCACTGCTCGCCATGTTATCTAGCAAAATATAAGCATAACAATTATGCGATGCATCTATATATCGTTTTTTTATTTTTTCTATAAATTCTAACGCCACTGCTTTTGTATCAGCATAGCCGATGTTACAAATAAAACAACTATTCTTAACTGTTAATTCGTAATTCGCCTTATTTTTAATTAAATTCATAATTTATTATATCACAAATTGTATTTATTAACTATTTAATAATCAATAATATCAATTTTTATTGCGATAAAACAGTAATTATGTTATCTTATATATGGAGTTAAAATATGAGAAAATTAATTATTATATTTTGTATTTTTATTTTTGTTGTGTTTTCCATTTCTTTTACAACATCACAAATTAACTATAATCAAAATGTAATAGCAGAACAAACATTTATAGATTTTGAAGATGGATATATAAATAATCAAAGTAGTACATCTGTTTTTAATTACGGGTTTTGTAAAAGTTATAACAAAGGTTGTGGTTGGATTGCAACATATAACGTTTGCAAATATTTGAACTTAAATGTAACTATTTCAGATACAATTCGTGCATTTGATTTTTATGGTACAAATTTATATGCGGTGCTTGGTACAAATCCATTTGCTATCATTTGGTTTTTAAATGCACAAAAAATAAATGCTAATATCAGTTTTGATGTGGAAAAATTTGATGAATTAGCACAAAATTCAACTGTTTGCATATTAGGTTATTCTAATTTAAAAAATGGACATTATCAAATGTTTGTAAAAGAGACAGAGTGTGACTATACTTTTTATAATCCACTTCAAACACATACTATGGCATCAAAATTAAGCACGATAGATGACGCTTTTAAAATATTAATTTATATAAAATAATTTTCAGTTTTATTTAAAGTTATTGACTTTTAGATGTTTTTGGTTATACTAATATTAAACTATAAGGAGCAAACAATGAGGCTATTGTCAAATGTTAATGATAATAATTACGATGACGATCATAATTAATTATGCCTTTGTTTTGCTTGTGCACAAAAAAATTATTTAGTGTAGCAGGCGCTACACTTTTTTAGAAAATAAAGGAGAATTTTATGCAGAGAACTTTGGTTAATGAAATTATGTTTGAAAAAGAAATTTTACTGCAAGGTTGGGTTGAAAAAATCCGCAACCAAAAATCGATCCAATTTATTGTATTAAGAGATATTACCGGTAAAGTGCAGATTACTGTGGAAAAATCAAAATTGCCGGAAATTGCCGAAATTTTCACCGCTCTTACTCCTGAAAGCGTTGTATCGGTTAAAGGACAAGCAGTTAAAAATGAATTTGTAAAAATGGGCGGAATAGAAATCATTCCAACTAGCGTTGTTGTGGAATCTAAGGCGGAAATTTCACCCATTGATGAAAATACTGGTGCGGATCAGCGTATGGATTATAGATGGCTTGACCTTAGAAATACCAAAAAAACACTTGTATTTAAAGTGCAAACAGTGTTTGAACACGCAATGCGAGAATTTTGGCTTGGTAATGACTTTATAGAAATTCATTCACCAAAAATTATATCTACGCCATCAGAATCAGGGTCAGGACTTTTTGAGATAAAATATTTTAACCAAAAAGCATACTTGGCGCAATCGCCCCAATTCTATAAACAAATGGCTATGGCATCAGGTTTTGAAAAAGTTTTTGAAATAGGACCTGTATTCCGTGCTGAGGAATCGTTTACAGCAAGACATACCACTGAATTTACGGGTATAGACTGCGAAATAAGTTATATTAATTCTCATTATGATCTTATGAATCACCAAGAAGATCTTCTTATTTATGCTTTCAAGCGTGTAAAAGAGATTTTAGGCGAAGAGATTAATAAAGAATTTGGATTTGAATTTGAAGTGCCAAAAAAGCCTTTTCCTAAAATTACTATGAAGGAAGCATATGAAATATTAAATAAAAACGGTATTAATAAAAGTTATGAAAAAGACGGCGATTTTGATACTGAAAGCGAAAAGTTTATGGGTCAATATGCCAAAGAACATTTTGGACATGATTTTCTGTTTGTAACAAATTATCCTAAAACTGTTCGTCCATTTTATCATATGATGAACGAAGATGATCCAACTACTACAAAAAGCTATGACCTTATTTATAAAGGCACCGAAATAACAACGGGTGCTCAACGAGAGCATAGGTACGAGATATTAAAAGAACAAGCACTTGCTAAGGGGCTCACTCTTCCAAATATTCAATTTTATCTTGATTTCTTTAAATATGGCTGTCCTCCACACGGCGGTATGGGAATGGGACTTGCCAGAATACTAATGCTTATGCTTTGCCTTTACAATATTCGCGAAACGACTTATATATTCCGCGGGCCAACAAGGATTACTCCATAATAAACTTGTACTAGCACAGGCAATTTGCCTGTGCTAGGTATATAATTAATTAATAAAGAGCCAGTACTGAAAATTTAAATGAATATTGACTTTACGTAGTATTAATGATATTATTAATTAATTATTAATTTGAATTAACATTATTTGAGGAGCAATATGAATAAGCCAAAAATAATTTCCCAAAAAGAAAAACTGGAAAATAAAGAAAAAGAAGCGATAAGTAAAGATTTATCATTTATTGATACAGCCATAGAATATTTAAAGGTGAAAAAGCGCTGGATTATCGTAGCAATTACAACTGTTGCTACTTTTGGCATTAGTTATATATTTGGGTTTTCAAGTTTTGCTGAAAAAAATGTAGAGAAAGCATTAGAAAATAAAATTACGGACTCAATTAATAGATTTTATGCCGGTGATTCTGAGATTAAAACCATTAATAATTTTAATGTGCGTGGCGTTAATTTAAACAAAGAAGAAAGCAGTATTGCATTTTACGGAATAGCCACTTTGGAAGGAGTTAACAGTACAAAATACGCAATGGCAGAATACAGTTTAAATAATAGTTCTTTAAAGCAAATTGAAAGACTTTTAGGAGCGAAAAATACCCAAGCAACGCTAAATGCTTTTATTAATATTGTGGCTGGCGAAATAATTAAAAACACAGCAATTAATTATGGTTGTGATGTTAACATTTTAGAAAATTTAGCATTAAAAATACAAAATGAAGATAAATATCGTTATGAAATAAATAAAAAAGTTTTGCAATTATCAGACCAAGAATTTGCAAATTTAGACGGTACATTTAAAATACTAGCCTCAATATATTATGTAGGTGCACCCGTTTACGACAGTGTAAACAATAAAGTTTCTTTTGAAGTACGGTCTAATGTTATAGAGCAAAAGAAAATAGAAACATTTAATGGTAAATACGCTTGGCAGAATTATTTAATATGCACTAAATCGGATACTGTCAGCATGGATATGATTGTTTGTGAAGAACTCATACAAAATCCAAATATTGTTTATGATTATATGACAAGAAGTTTAAAATCCGGAGCATTTAGTGTAGTAGAAGTAACAAACAACTCAGTTATAGAAACTTACAACATAAATCAAAAAATAGAAGAACAAGTAAAATAATTCCGCTTACCAAACGTAAAACCCCGAGTAACTAAAAGTTACTCGGGGTTTTACTATAAAAATTAAAAAGACGTTTAAACGGTGGCATTTTCCGCCTATCCGTTAAGTAGGCGGAACAAATTTGGTGTCGGGGAAGGGACTTGAACCCATACAGTATTTCTACAACTAGAACCTGAATCTAGCCCGTCTGCCATTTCGCCACCCCGACAAGCAAAAACATTATAACCCAATTTTTTAATAATATCAATACTTTTTTATATTTCACTATGTCGTTAGGTGTGCGGATTATTTTTTTACATTAATTTTACATTTTACATTTAGAACTAACGCCACTTTAAAGTGGCGTTAGTTCTATTCATATTTGCTTTCAAAATATTTTATTAATTTTTTTTGTGCGTATTCGGTTTTTGCATATGTAATCCAGCGTAATTGTGCGATATTTATGCATTGGTCGTTCTTTAAGTCACGGCTTATAACAAGTTCAATTCTATCGCCATCATTGAGTACAGTGTGAATTGGAGCCTTATTTGGCGACTTATTTAAATAAGCGTACATACACGAAAAGCCAAAATCATTATGAATTTTAAAAGCAAAATCTAGCACTGTGGAGCCTTCGGGTAGTACAACCAAATCATTATCTACTGTTCTTACTTTTATTTGTTTTATTAGTGCTTCTGTAACCTCACCGTCATCTACTTGTGGAATTTCTACACCATCGGTGCTACCGTTACGCATTTTGATATAATCGCATTCGGACATAATAAATACTTGATATCTATTTTTAAATTTGTCAGTACAAATATAATAATTATTATTTGTAAGACTGTTTTTATCAATACCTATTATTGTAAATTTTTTGTTTAATGCGGGTAAATCGGCGAGTCCAAAAATAAACTGGCGTAAAACTTCGGGTTTTGCAATGCCCTCGTATATTAAAATCAATTTATTTGTTTGTACACTATTGAATTTGTTAAAATAAAATTGTAATAAATCGCTTTCAGTATTTTCGCGTGATAGCATTTCCCACAGTTCATATATGCTTACATTTTCTAGCATAGCGTTTTTAAATTTTATATTTAAATCTGTATTTTTGTGTAAAAAGGTATATGAATTTACATTAATTAAGTCCACAAGATTTTTAAATAGACTCTTATTAATAGTACAAAATTTTTTATATTCGTTAAATAAATGCAAATATAATTCGCTATTAATTATTTTTAAACATTCACCCTTTATACCATAATAAAAATGGCTTGCTTTTAAAAGTTTAGCGATTGGCAAAATCCAAATTTCGGTTTCTTTAACTTTTTCAATTTGCTTGTATTTAGGAAAACAATTAATAGTGCTTAGATTATGTAATCTATCGGCAAGTTTAATATAAAATGCTAATTTATTTATTCTGCCAATATTTACTAATTTTTCATATGTAAGTGTTTGTTCTTCAATGCGCGGGTATTCATAATTTATTTGGTCTTCTTCTTTAATTTTTATTGCGGTAACCGCATCAACGATTTGCGCAATTTTTTTGGTAAACTCTTGTTCGATTTGTGCTACGGTAAAATTACAATCTTCTGCGACATCGTGTAGTAGTGCAGCGGCTAAAACCGGCGACTCAAAATCTAGTTCTTCTAGTATTGAAGCAACGCAAACGGGGTGAATAATATAGGGTTCGCCACCTTTTCTAAATTGACCATCATGCAATCTTTTTGCGGTTTCGTATGCCTTTATAACATATTCAGTGTCATTCACACCTTTTTTTTGCAAATGTTGCATTAATTTATTAAAAATAATGTCGCTATCCATAAACAAATCTCCTACAATTCAGTTGCTTCGGATTTAATTATTCTATAATAGTTATCATCATCAAAGTTGGATATTTTTGCAAATCTAAACATATTTGCCTCAATTAAATTTTCGACCATAAGTTCTACGCTGTTTTGCATTATTTTAAATTTTTGATAATCTTCAAGCACTTCTGTTTCTCCATTTTGAACGGGAGTTATATAAAGATTTTTAAACAATTTTAGCAACTGTTCGGTTTCGTTTCTTACATCTATATCCATTTCGCCGAGAGCCAGCATGTTGTAAATTTCGCCATCTGCAATACTTAAAATATACCTAGAAAGTATTATAAATTGTATGCAAGGCATTTGCTCGCGCCCACGGGAGATAGAACTAACAGTGCCAATTCCACCTACATATTTTTTTGTAGTGGGCGGATTGTTAAATATTATAAGTGCCTTGTCATTATATAAAGGACTTTCTATTAAAATAAAAGTTTGTGAGAATGTAAGTTCAATTTTACCCGAGTATTCTGCACCATATTTAGATTGGATTGTTAAAATCGCTTCTTCGGTGGGCGATTCTAATTTATCTAATTCGCGTTTTAAATTTTCGGCTTCCTCTCTAATTTTCACAAAAGTAGTTGCTACTTTAAATTGTTCGTTAATAATATGTTTATTCTGTGTTTCATAAATACTTACAACTCCATAACGAAGTGCATCTTTTGTTGTGCTGGCTGATTTTCCTTTATAAGCGGCGGAATCATAATAATACACGATATAATTGCCCAAATAATTTCTATAACTAGTTGCAGGTGCTAAATATTTGTTTTCACTGTTCAGAATATTGATATTAATCTGTTCAGCATTTGAATTAAGTTTTTCAGTTAATAAACTGTCAATTGAAATATTAAACGCATTTTTTAGTTTTAGTAAAAAAACAATCGATGGATCGCTTACCCTATTTATATAGTTGTTTATACTAGCGACAGAAATGCCTGTTAATTCCGCAAGTTTGCGTTGTGATAGCGATTTTTCACGCATTATATTTTTTAAATTTTCGGTAAACAATTGATTGCCGATTGCTTTTTTTTTGGTCTTTGTATCCTTATCCTCAGAGAAATTCATATATAAAATCCTCCATGTTCAATTTTCTAAATTTTACTCTTTATAAAACTAAATGTCAATAGTTTTTATCAAGTATGGCAAACAAAAATATCAGCACTCTTAGTTGTGATAAGTAATAATAAAATTGATTAAATTTGTTTTTTGTGTTATTCTAAATATATAAAAGGCCAATGGTGAAAATTTATGAGCGAACAAGACTTTGAAATTAAAGTAGCGACAGTACAAACACTATCTTCAAGTGGCGAAGGTATATGCAAAACAGTAGGAAAAGTATGCTTTATTCCGTTAACATTACCAGAAGAGGAAATTGAGTACAAATTAACAAAAGAATTTGCAAATTATTCCAATGGCGAGTGTGTTTCTATAATAAAAAAATCAAAAAACAGAGTAGAACCGATGTGTCCAGTTTTTGGTAAATGTGGCGGTTGTGATATAGAACATTTAAAATATAGTGAGCAATTAAAATTTAAAACGCAAAAAGTTGCTGAGGCTTTAACTAAATTAGGCGGACTTAAAAATATAAATGTGAAAGAGTGTGTTCCGAGCAGTACTGATTATGAATATAGAAATAAAGTCGAAATGCCGGTTAGGTTTATAGATGGACAACTATTAATAGGTTTTTTTGCAAGTGGTTCACACAATGTTGTAACAAATAAATATTGTCATTTACAATCTAAAAGCATAAATGATTGTTTAGTCCTCATAAAAAAGCATTTACTTAGTAGCCCTAATTTATATAAAAACGTAAAACATATTGTTGTGCGTGAAATAGAAAAAAAATTGCTTATAACTATTGTTGCAAGCGAAAAACTTGAATTAAAAGCATTAAATGCTAAACTTATTAAAAATTATGATGATAAATATGGACTCTTTGTGAATATAAATTCTAAAATAACCCCTGAAATTTTTGGCAGACAAGTTATTCATATTGGGGGTTTGCATGAAATAAAAACCGAACAGCAGGGCGTAAGCATCTTTGTAGGGCCGCATAGTTTTTTTCAAGTAAATGATTCTATAAGAACAAAAATTTATGGAGATATTTTAAATAGCATACAAAATCTTAATATTACTACTGTAATAGATGCGTACTCAGGTGCGGGATTGTTATCGGGCATAGTTGCAAAATCGGCAAAAGAAGTTTATGGAATAGAAATCGTACATGAAGCGGTAGACAACGCAAATAGACTTGTAGCCAAAAACAAATTAAATAATTTATTAAATATTTGCGGAAAATGTGAAGAAGAACTACCTGAACTTTTAAACACATTAAAAGATAACTTAAATACAGTTATTATTTTAGATCCGCCAAGAAATGGTTGTGAAAAAAGCGTTATGGAAGCAGTTGCAAATAGCAACACTAATCAAATTTTATATTTATCGTGCGAACCATCAACTCTTGCACGCGATTTAAAAGTATTATTTGAAAACTCTGATAAATATAAAATTACAAGCATTCAGCCATACGATATGTTTCCACAAACACAGCATGTGGAGTGTTTAGTTTGTTTAGAAAAAACAAACTAAACAATGAATTGTCCGTAAATGGAAATTATTAAGTGTATTATCAAACCAAATACTAAGAAGGTGGACTAGTATTAATGAGAACATTAACGAAGCAAACTACGCTCAAAGTAAGGCGGATCGCTATATAGTAAAATTTTACAAAAGTTAATAGAAAACGATTTAATGCTTGTTAGTGAGAATATGCGAAAATCCGTACTTTTAGACACAATGAATGTGTTAATTCTATTATAAGATTATAAAGCAGATTCCAAATTACTGATTATATTTTACATACTTTGTCGGGTAAACTAATGTGAAGGGATTTAATAAATGACCAAAGAAAAAAATACAAATGAAGTAAAAAATACGCTTAGATATAATGTCTTTACAAAGAATGATTTTTTAATGCTTAGCGAGCGTTATGATGAAGATTGTATGTATGAGGGCGATATTAACATAAAAGAATTAGATGATTTAATGGCAGTAAATGAAAAATGGATAAAAAATTATAAAGATTTTTACGATGATGTAAAAACAGGACATAAGAAAAACGACTGGTAATAATTTGTAATTAAAAAGTATGAAAAAATAAAACTAAAAAGGACAAGAAATGAAAATTATAAAAGCAACTGAAAATGATTTAAAAAGTTTAATAGAACTAGAAAATAAATTATGGAAAAAGCATACCATAGAAGAATTAGCACTAGAAACTTTAAATCAAATAAGAGATGACAAAAATGCATTTTTTTTAGCGTATGATGGTGTACGGGCAATTGGGTTTAGCCATATAAGTATGAGGTACGAATATGTAGAGGGTTGTAATTCATCACCCACGGGTTATTTAGAAGGAATATTTGTATTAAAGGAGTATAGGCGAAAGCAAGTTGCCAGTAATTTGGTAGTAAATTGTGAGGAATTTGCAAAGCAAAATGGTTGTCTTCAATTTGCAAGTGATTGCGAAATTAAAAATATTGCAAGTATAAAATTTCATCGTCATGTCGGGTTTTGTATTGCAAAACGCAATATACATTTTAAAAAAGACATTTAAAAATTATTGTATAATTAAACATTTTTATGTGTAAATATACAATCGCCTATTCAAATTTATATGATAATTATACAATTTAGTGTATATAAATAAAAATATTCCAAAATATTGCATTTTTTCGCAAATTGCAATATTCTTTTTTATGCAAAATATAATTTTTATACAATTATGCAGTTTATAAATGTATGTTTATTTTTTTTACATAAAAGTATTGAAATATGTCAAATTAAACAAAATTTTTATTAGGTATTGACATTTTGTGCATTATGCACTAAAATTAGACAGTTTTTACCAAAATTGTCTAATATAAAGGTGAATATTTATTATTTATGAAAAAAATAACAATTTTTTCTTTTCTCTTCATCGTTGTGTCACTATTATTTAGTGGTTGCGTTTTTAACAAACAGATTACTGCATCAGGTATTGCGTTTGAATCTTCTGCTTTTGAATATTATGTAGGTGATGAAATAGATTTAAAAGATATAATCATTATGAAGAATGTGGATAGTAATGATATATCTATATTTTACTCATCAAGCAATATTTCGGTTGCTATTATTAATAATAATTGCGTTTTATGCTTGGAAGTGGGTAATGCTCAAATATCTGCGGAATATATTTTAAACAACAAACAATATAAGATTTCATCTTTATTAACAGTTTTACCAATTCCGACAAGTACTATATATGCACAAAATTTAAATTTTGAAATTGGCGATATTATCTTAAAACTGAGTGGCGATACATATACTCTTATCCCAATTATTACTCCTCAAAATTGCACATTTGATATAATTTATTCTACAACAAATTTTGGAATTATAGAAATATATGATGGAGTTATTAATCCGCTTTCAACAGGCAATACATTGATTATCGCAAGCATTTATTGTAGTGAAACTGATTTTATTACATATCAAATTAATGTTAAAGTTGAAGAAGATATCAGTATTACTATAATACAAAATTCACAGAATGCTAATGAAATTGCCACAACACTATATTCTGGCTACACTGCTGTTACAAACAATTTCACGCTTTACACTTTATGCTTATATAGCAATTTAGATTTAAGTAATAAAGAAATTTGTATTGAATTTTATGATTCCGAAACAGACCTTTTAGATATATTTGAAGTATCAAATTCTTATTTTGAAGAAAATGGACAAAAACTTTATCTAGAATATTATATAAAAGCATATACGGGAAGTTATATAATTCGGGGCACAATTTTTGAATCGGTAGATAATTATGAGGGTACTAAAAATTTTGAATTACAAAATATTTTTAATGTAGCGGAATACATTACGGACATTAGTATTATACCTTCATATACAGTAAATGGACAAATTATAACACTAGTTGCAGATGAGATGGGTGCTTATACACTTTATAATTCAGCACTAAATAGTGAAGAAGAAAAAGTTATGGCATTAGTAGCAGGGAAGCCGTATTATGTAAACCTGCAAATTAATTTGTCAACTGGTAATATAAGTGATATAGCGATTACTTTTGACAATGAAAATATTTTAATTTACGAAAATGGTTTGATTTATGTGTTGGCTACTGGCGCTGTAAATATTATAATAACCGCCTTAGATGGTTCGGGGGTACAAAGCACATTTTTGTTTAATGTATTTGATACTTGTGTTGAATCATTTGAAATTTCCGCCGACAAATATACTTTATACACAAATGGGATAAGCACGCTGGAATTGAAAAGTGTGGATATAACTCCATTAAACATTTTACCAAGTTATTCAGTAAACCAAGTAGTAACATACGAAATTACGGAAAATATTGGTAGTAGTAATGTATTAAGCGTTACTGCTAATGGTATAGTTACCGCATTATCTGCTGGCACTGCACAAATAACTATAACTATTGGCACAGTGTCAAAGACCATAAGTTTTACGATACAAACGCTATATGAAATCATTATTGAAACGAGCGTAAATTCAATTTGTTTAAATGTCGGTTTCAGTACAAACATTTCATACGAGATTACAAAAGATGATGCCATATATGGTAACCAAAATATTACTTACTCCACACTTATAAACGGAATTGTTACAAGCGATAACTATTTAACAATAGAAAAAAATATTAATTATATTTCTGTTTATGCTAATTGTTATTGTTCTCAAATTATTACATTAAGAATAACTTGTGCAGATGATAGTGAAATTTATATTGATATACCTGTTACAATTAATCCTATACAATAGTTTTAAATTATTTTTTTATAAATAATATACTTTAAATAAATTATTAACCTGTAAATCAAATAAACAGGGCTAAAACCGTTATTTTTATTTTTAAGAATGTTGACAACTATTTTTGTAAATAGTATACTTAACTTACATTTTTATTTTTTTTTAAAATCAAGGAGCATTTATGTATAGCAAAGTAGAAAATGAATTAAACTTTGTGCCGAAAGAACTTGAAGTCGTAAAATTTTGGCAAGATAATAAAGTATTTGAAGAAAGCGTAAAACGTAACAAAGGAAAACCGGAATTTACATTTTATGATGGTCCGCCCACAGCAAACGGGATACCGCATATTGGTCATGTTTTTACGCGTTCTATTAAAGATATAATTCCGCGTTATCGCACTATGAAAGGTTATCATGTAGAGCGTAAAGCCGGCTGGGATACTCACGGCTTACCGGTGGAACTTGAAGTAGAAAAACTCATAGGTTCTACGGGAAAATCAGATATAGAAAAATTTGGCATTATGCCATTTATAGAAAAGTGCAAAGCAAGTGTTTGGAAATACGAAAAAGAATGGCGTAACATGAGTAACCGCGTTGGGTATTGGGCTGATTTTGATAATCCATATGTAACATACACTGATAATTATATTGAATCAGTATGGTGGGCTATTAAAGAACTTGATAAAAAAGGATTACTGTATAAGGGACATAAAATTATACCGTACTGCCCACGCTGTGGCACGGGACTATCATCACATGAAGTGGCGATGGGATATAAAGATATTAAAGATACTTCGGTGTTTGTAAGATTTAGGCTTGTTGAAAATCCTGACACTTACTTTTTGGCGTGGACAACTACACCTTGGACATTATTTTCTAATGTAGCACTGTGTGTCAGCCCCGAAATTTATTATGTTACTATTAAAAGTGGAAACGATAAATATATTTTAGCCGAAAATTTAGTAAGTTCATTGTTTACCGAATATGAAGTTGTTAGTCGATTTAAAGGTAAAACATTAGAAAAAACAAAATATGAGCCCCTATTTGATGGAGTGAAAGCAAAATACGCTGATAAAGCGTGGTTTGTTGTTTGTGATAAATATGTAACAACAAGCGATGGTTCGGGAATAGTTCACATTGCTCCTGCATTTGGAGAAGATGATGCTAGGGTTGGTAAAAAATATAACCTGCCTTTTGTACAACTCGTAGATGAACGAGGTAGATTGACAAAAGAATGTGGAAGTTTTGCTAGTAAAGATGCAATACTTTCTAATCCTGCAATTATAGATAAATTAGAAACTAATGGTAGTTTATTTAGTAAATTATCAATTGAGCATACTTATCCACACTGCTGGCGTTGCGATACTCCGTTAATTTATTATGCGAGAGAATCTTGGTTTATAAAAATGACCGCTGTGCGTGATAATTTGGTGGCAAATAATCGTACAATTAACTGGTTTCCTGACCACTTTAAAGAGGGGCGTATGGGCAAGTTTTTGGAAGAAGTTGTTGATTGGGGTATTTCACGCGATAGGTATTGGGGTACTCCGCTTCCAGTTTGGATTTGTAAGGATTGCGGACATTATCATGTTGTTGGTAGTATTAAGGAATTGTTTGAACTGACAGGGCAAACAATTAAAGAACTCCATAAGCCTTATGTTGATGAAGTTACAATAAAATGCACAAAATGTGGTGGCGTTATGACTCGTACTAACGAGGTTATGGATTGTTGGCTTGATAGTGGTGCTATGCCTTTTGCACAACATCACTATCCGTTTGAGAACAAAGAAAAATTTGAAAAACAATTTCCTGCCGATTTTATAAGCGAAGGCACAGATCAATCTAGAGGTTGGTTCTACTCACTTCAAGCAATTTCCACGGCTTTATTTGGCAAAAGCCCTTATAAAACCTGTATTGCACTAGGACTTATTAATGATAAAGATGGGATTAAAATGTCTAAGCACAAAGGTAATGTTGTTAATCCGTGGGATATACTCAATAATCAGGGTGCTGATGCATTGAGATGGTATTTCTTTGTCGGTAGCGCTCCTTGGATTTCCGCAAAGTTTGATAGTGCAGATGTTGATGAAATTAAACGTAAATTTATGGGTACAATTTGGAATACTTATTCCTTTTATGTGCTTTATGCTAATATTGATAAATTTAATCCTTCAAAATATGAACTTAAAAATTGTCAACTAAGTATGTTGGACAAGTGGATTTTAAGCGAATTAAACAGCCTTATCAAATTTGTTGATGAGGGGCTTGAAAATTATAATATTACCGAAACAGCAAGACAGATGGAAATCTTTGTTGACAATCTTTCTAATTGGTACATAAGGCGTGGCCGAAAGCGTTATTGGGGCGAAAATATGACTGATGACAAAGTAGCGGCATACATGACTCTTTACACTGTAATAAGTGAGTTTATAAAATTACTTGCTCCGTATCAACCGTTTATTACCGAAACTATATATCAAAATTTAGTTAGAAATTCATATAAAAACGCTCCAATAAGCGTTCATCTTAATGATTATCCAAAAACAGATGAAAAATTCATTGATAAAGAGTTACAAGCACAAATGAAAACTGTTTATGAAACAGTTGTTGCCGGCAGAGCCGGTCGTAGTACTTGCAATATTAAAAACAGACAACCGCTTTCTAAAATGTTTGTAAGTTTTGCTGATATTAATGTTATTTGCACCGAAGAAATGGCTTCAATTATTAAAGATGAACTTAATATTGATGAAATTGTTTTTACATCAACCTTAGATGGTATGGCAAAGTACATTATTAAGCCACAACTAAAAACCCTAGGGCCAAAATATGGTTCATTAATAAATGGCATACGTGAGTATTTATCAAATTGCAACGGAAAAATTTTGCTTAATGAAATAAATGGTAGCGGATATGCAAAAACTACAATTAACGGTAAGGAAGTAGAGTTTACACTTGATGATTTATTAATTACCAAGGCTAATATGGAAGGTTATTCTACCGTTACAGAAAACGGAGTAACCGTAGTACTTGATACTACGCTAAATGATGACTTGATTGCAAGAGGATTTGAACGCGAGTTTATTTCTAAGGTACAAAATATGCGCAAATCGGCAAATTGCCAAATTGAAGATCGAATTAATGTATTTGTTAGCGGACATAAAGATACCGTTAACTACATTTTAAGTAAATTTAAAAATGCTAAAAAAGATGTTCTTGCAAGTATAATAGTCGCAGGCGAAGGCGGAGTATACAAAGAAGACTTTGATATGGACGAAAAAAATATAGTAATTGGAATAGAAAAAGCGTAAAACTAAAAAACACCAAGTGGTGTTTTTTAGTTTAAAATGATATTTACATTTTTTTAATGCTATGCTACAATAAATGTGTGGGGTAGTAAGTTATGAATAGATACACAATAGAAGCAACAAAAGAAATGAGTTTTAATCAAATTGTAAGATTAATTAATAAAGATATAAAACAAACATTTTTAGGTTTTGATTTTGTTCTTAAAAAATCTAGACTAAGTGGCTCTACAAATATGATTACAATGACACTAAAAAGTTCACAATATAATGTGTTAAAAGATGTAAAATATTTGGAATCTGTTACTCAGAATTGTTGTAATAATGATAAATTAAATTTGCGCGGAAAATATATTGCAAAAAGAATATTTGATTTAGTAAAAAGTTATCAAATTATGCGATACTCTCCCGCATATGATACAGCAATCCCATCATTTTATTTTTTTGTTGATATAGGTACCAGAAATAAAGATTATATTTTAAAGAACAAGTGTGAAGAACAACAAAAATAAAGCGGATTTTATTAAACAGGTATAGATGGAAGGTTAAATCATTAAAAGCATCAAGAAACAACACAAATCTGTGTCGTTTTTTTAATTTTCTATAATTTTTTTAAATTCTTGGGCGGCTACTGATAAAATATCGTTAATAATTATATAGTCATATTCGCTTTCATACTTTAATTCGGTTTCGGCCCTTTTTAAGCGACGGGCAATTTCTTCTTCATTATCTGTTCCGCGTAAAATTAGACGCCGGCGTAAAATATCTAAATTTGTAGTTTTTAAAAATATGAATAAAGCATCAGGATAGATTTTTTTAATATTCATTGCCCCTTGTATATCAAGAATTAAAATTACATTCATTCCTAATTTCATTGCATTAAAAACTTCTTGCTTTGTTGTACCATAAAAATTATTAGAATAAATCGCATATTCCAAAAATTCATCACGCTCTATTTTTTGTTTAAATTCTTCTGGTTTAATAAAGTAATAATCAATGCCATTTACTTCATTGGTTCGTACTAATCTTGTAGTGGTGGTTACTACTCTTTTTATATTTGGAACTAATTTTTTTATTTCTTCATAAATTGTGGTTTTTCCCACTCCGCTTGGACCGGAAATTACAATTAGTTTACCGGGTTTAATCATATAACTCCTTTATTCTATGATAAATGTGCTTTGATAATAGTCTATTACGCCATTTTCTGCTAATACCCAAGCACCGATAGTGTAAGTACCGTTTGTAAGAGCATTGTCAAGTGTCAGCGTTCTAGTGGTAATGGCTATCGTACCTTCATCATACACAATTAAGCATTCGTTTTCATCTGGTGCCACAGTTCCCGCAAACACAATAAATTTTCTAATCTCTGCGGTGCTATTTAAAAGCGATGTTTCTGAAATTTCAAATGATAGTGTTGTATCTACAACTGAAATATTTTTTATAAATTCAACTGGTTGAGTTAGCGTAATCCCATATGCATAATCAACATTATATGTAATTTTATCAGAACTGCCAACTTTGTTGTAAACAGCAGTTATATGAGTAATTTTCGCCTCAGTTACAGTAATTATAAACTCACTTAGCGTATATGTAGGTAAATAATTAAAAATTGTATAATTTAAATTTGATTTAACACTATCTAATATTTTGTATATTCCACTGCCTTGATGAGTAAAATAACTTCTAACTAAAAGTCTTGAATCAAATCTGCCACATAATTTTGATAATGTACTTACTAAATCGGTATTATCAGGATAATAATTATAGCCTAAATTAATTGTGTTCCCAGTAATCAAATAATTGTAGTCATAAAAATTCCAAATATCTTCAAATTCAGGATTTCTTTCAAAGCAGACTGAAAATTCATTTGGTGTAATTCCAACATATTTTACAATATCAGTAGTAAGATAAAATTCAAATTGTGATTCTGTTGTAACTGAATTTGTAATATTTGTAATAGTCATTAAAGAACTATAATTATAAAAATTGCCAACTTTTAATGCGGTTGTTAAAGATTGCTCAGCAGTTGGGTCAGGCGTTTTTTTGACACAGCCACTTAGCATTAACGGAAATATAAGCGCGAATACCGCAATTTTAAAATTAAATTTTATTTTAAACATTTATTGCTCCGAAAAATTTCTTAATATTTATTATTATAATTGTTTTACGTGCTATTGTAAATTAAATAAGCAATAAAACCAATTGTTTTTAGTTTTAACTAAAATTTTAATTTTATTAAAATTAGGACTTTGCAAAAAGTATTCTTTGTGTTATACTAACTAAGTAAAATTTGCCATTAATAGGGTTTTTCACGATTATTAGTATTTTTAGGAGTTACAATGTTATCAGTAAATAATGTTACAGTACAATTTGGCAAGAGAATTTTGTTTGAAAATGTGAGTTTAACTTTTTCAAAGGGCAATTGCTATGGGATTATAGGCGCAAATGGTGCAGGCAAATCCACATTTTTAAGAGTGCTATCCGGTGAACTTGAAGCGAATAAGGGTGATATTTCAATAGGAAAACATGAAAGAATGTCAGTGCTTAGTCAAGACCAAAATAAATTTGACCATCAAACAGTATTAAAAACTGTGTTGCTTGGTCATAAACGTTTAGTAGAAATAATGGATTTAAAAGAAATTTACTATGCAAAAGAAAATTTTACAGATGAGGACGGTATTAAGTTGGCGGAATTAGAATCCGAATTCGCCGAACTTGACGGTTGGGACGCAGAAGCAAATGCACAGGCACTACTTAATAATATTGGTATTGAAACAGAATACCACTACTGTTTGATGCGTAATTTAGATACAAAACAAAAAGTAAAAATATTACTTGCACAAGCACTTTACGGCAATCCCGATGTTCTTGTTCTTGATGAACCTACTAATAACCTAGATTTAAAAACTGCAAGATGGCTTGAAAATTTTTTATTAGAATTTGAAAATACTGTTATTATCGTATCTCACAACCGCCATTTTTTAAATAAAGTTTGTACGCATATATGTGATATCGATTATGGAAAAATTAGCATATTTTTAGGCAATTATGATTTTTGGTATGAATCAAGTCAACTTATTTTAAGGCAGGCAAAAGAATCCAACAAAAAATCGGAGGCGCGCATTAATGAATTGAAAGATTTTATTGCAAGATTTGCCGCAAATGCTTCAAAATCAAAACAAGCAACTTCTCGTAAAAAAGAACTTGAAAGGATTACTCTTGAAGATATTAAACCATCATCAAGGCGCTATCCATACATTGATTTTAAACCAGAAAGAGAAGCAGGTAATGAAATTTTATATGTAGAACATTTAACTAAAAAAGGTTATTTTAATAATATTAATTTTAGAATTAATAAAGGTGATAAGATTGCATTTTTATCAGACAAGAGTATTATTATTACTATGCTATTCGACATTTTAATGGGTGAACAGACCGCAGATAGTGGTTCTATAAACTGGGGACAAACAATAACAAAAGCCTATATGCCACAAAATAATGATGAATATTTTAACGGGTGCGACCTAACATTAAATAATTGGCTTAAACAATATTCTAAGGATAAGAATGAAGAATTTATAAGGGGCTGGCTTGGGAGAATGTTATTTAACGGTGAAGAAGGATTAAAAAAAGCAAGCGTAATTTCGGGTGGAGAAAAAGTGAGATGTATGCTTGCAAAGACTATGCTTACAAGTGCAAATTTTATAATTTTAGATGAGCCAACAAATCATTTAGACCTAGAATCTATTACCGCACTTAATAAAGGTATGGTAAATTATAAAGGTAATTTAATGTTTACTTCGCACGACCACGAAATTGTACAAACGACTGCTAATAGAATTATAGAAATTAATGAAAATTCATTTGTTGATAAAATGATGACATACGATGAATATATTACAACTCAAATTAATGCAATAAAGAAGTAATAATTTAATAAAAATGTTGCATTAAAAAATGAAAAAATAAATAAAAAATATAAAAACCGCATTTAAATGTGTGGTTTTTATTGATTTTATTAAAAAATATGGTAAAAAATATATTTTTTATAATAACTTTTTAAATTCTTTTATAAATTTACGGGTGGCTATACCGCGGTGATTAATTTGTACGCGTTCTTCGGCAGAGAACATAGACAATGTTTTATTGTAGCCATTTGGTATAAATATTGGGTCATAAGTAATTCCTTCGTTGATATTCATAATTTCGTTTGCAATATGTCCATGACATTCACCACGCGACACAATTTTTTTACTATTAGGACATAAACAAGTTATTACGCATACAAAATGCGCTGTGCGTTCTTCGTTTTTTAAATTAACCATATTGTTGAGCAATAAATTAAGTGATTCCAATTTGGTTGCGTTTTTGCCGGCGTATCTAGCAGTGTAAACGCCGGGAGCACCATTAAGTGCATCAACACACAAACCGCTGTCATCGGCGATTGTAATTAATCCCGTATCTTTGCAAACTTGTGTTGCTTTTAATAAACTGTTGCCTTCAAATGTATCAGCGTTTTCAATTACTTCCTTTGTATAATTAATGTCTGTAAGTGACAATAATTCTATCTCAGTATTTAACTCTTTAAATAATTCTTTGTATTGTTTAAATTTTCCTTGATTAGTTGTTGCAATTACTACTTTCATCTTTTGTCACCTCATAATAAATTATTTGTATTATATCACAAAAGCAATCATTTTGTTACTTTTTAAATATTAGCACTAAATTTTTAAAGTAAGCATATTGTAGTTGTAGTTGAAAAATAGGAGTATATTATGAATATAATTGTGTCAAAACATTTAACTGACCCACAATTTTTGAATTGCCATTCCATTTTTATGCAAAATCATAGAATTAATGGTGGAATTTTTGCAAACAAGTGTACTATAAATCAATCTGATTATCAAATCTTAGCAATAGAGCAAAACAAAATTATTGGATACATTGGAATGTCTATTTTTGCTAGAAGACATTACATTAGGGAAATAGTTATCGCAAAAGAATATCAGCGCAAAGGACTGGGTATGGAATTACTTAATGCACTTTTAGAACATGTAAAAGAAAATGCGGATTTTTTAATTTCTAACTGCTATAAATTTAATCAAGCATCAATAAAATTGCACGAAAAATTTGGCTTTGAAAAATGTAACGAAAGTGATACGCAAATTTATTATAATTATGATATAAAAAAACATCTTGCAAAAAAATTTGATATTAACGAACTTGAACGGTAATTTTGTTTTAATCGTTTTATAGTACATACAATTTAATGTAACAAAAAGGCCTTATGTATATTCATAAAGCCTTTTTGAAGTTGTTAAATTATTATACTATTTCAGCTAAGATTGCTCTAAAAATTACAAGCGCATCAAGTTCCGTTTGGGTTAAACTTCTACCTAATACGGTTTCAATTTCTAAATCCGTAGCAGATTCCATTTCGGGATCAACACCGGATTCATATAAAGAATTGTACTCGATTTCTAATGCGTTAATAACAGGAACTGCTACTTTTTCGGTTTCGGTTAAAGACCTGCCAATAGCATTTTCTATCATGGCAATTGACATTATGGTATTCATAAATTCTAAACTATCAACTTCTTCTTGCGTTAGTGTTCTTCCAATTATTATTTCAATAATATTTACTGTTGCATCTTGGAATTCTGGGTCATAACCTTCGCTATAAACCGCCATATACTCAAACATCACAACCACATAAACACGTAACTGGGCAATTTCTGATTCGGTCATTTCGCGTCCAATTTGAGTTTCAACTTGCGTAAGAACCATATTAAACATAATCTCATCGTTTATTGCAACTACAACTGCATATGCCGAAATTTCTTCACTAGTAAATGTTACACCTAAAATAGTTTGTGCATCTTCTACCGAAGGCAGACCGTCATCGCCACTACTTAATGTGATAATATAACCACCAATTAATTTAATAGCATCAATTTGTTCAAGTGTTAGATCATCACCAACTTGCGAAGTCATCATAATTAATAGCATATTACTCATCATTGCATTTTTTAGTGAATTTTGAGTGGTTAATGCATTTATTTCTTCGGTTGTTAAAGAGCGAGCAATAACGCTTTCAATTTCTGCTATTCCAGCATTACCAAATTCACTATTTGTGCCACCTACATAGGAGGCTTCATATTCTGTTTGAAGTGCAGAAATAATGGGTAATGAATCAGCCTCTGCTGTTGTTAATTCTCTGCCAATAATAAATGAGTACATAATTCGTTGAATGTCGTACTGATCAAGTCCCGGAGCGTAAGTCCCAGAATATAGTGTGTTAATCCAATAATTATCATAATCTAAAATTAATTGGATTTCTTCGGTAGATAATGTGCGATAATAGTATTGTTGCACGCCAGTAGCATCAAGGACCATTCCGGGCATATAAAGCATGCCATAGTTTTGGGAGCGTAATACATTGGCGGATTCAAGTAATAATAATTGTTCGGCTGTTGGTGCTGTGCCAACTAATTCGGTTAATAATGCAACATCTAAATCAATAAGCGTTTGTGGTAAAAGATATACAACTTCTACATTTACATCTACATTTGTCTCATTATCGTTTTCATCAGTAACAGAATAAGTTAGAGTATAAGTCCCGAGTAAATTTAAGTTAACAGTTTCACTATCAACTGTAATGCTACTCGTTAAATTACCATCATAATTATCAGAAGCAGTGATGCCGGTAAGCCAGTTAGGTGTTGACCTAGCCTCTACTTGTAAATCAACAGCACCTAAAATTACTGGATCGGTAGTGTCCACAACAATAACATCAATCGTTCCTGTAACTTCGTTGTCACTGCTGTCTTTTACTGTGAAATTAAGTTGATATGTTCCAAGTAGAGTTAAATTAACATTAGAATCATCAACTGTAATACTACTAGTTAAATTTCCATTATAACTATCAGTAGCGGTTATTCCTGTCAGCCAATTTGGCGATGAATTTACTTCCACCGTTCTATTTACTAGCCCTAAAATTTCAGGATCTGTGGTATCAACCACATTTACATTTACTGTAACACTCTCTGTATTATCACTGCTGTCCGTTACGCAATATGTAAGAGTATAAGTTCCCAAAGTATTAAGAATTACATTTGAATCATCTACTACAATATTTACAGTAATATCGCCGTCCTTATCATCAGTGGCGCTTACACCGTTTAGCCAATTTGGTTCATTAGAATTTACTTCAATAGTAAAATTTGCTGTACCCAAAATTTCAGGCTTAATTTTGTCATCGTTGCAACC
>Ga0172381_10001280_pt1 | contig 29880 bp, 29 predicted proteins | sample Leawel6488metaG_FD_119754 | JGI IMG/M metagenome (GOLD analysis project Ga0172381, IMG submission 119754) | Leachate microbial communities from a municipal landfill in Southern Ontario, Canada - Leachate well 64-88 metaG | ecosystem: Engineered > Solid waste > Landfill > Unclassified | place... | reverse complement strand
TACTAGCGTAGTATCTGACGGTATTGTTATATTTGATTTAAGAAGTATAGATTTTACGGTAGTTGAAGCCATTGCACTTGTAAATTCATCAAGCGTTGAAACATAGGCGTCATATACCTGTATATTTGATATAGCATCATATATACCGTTACTTTCAACTAAGTTAGTTGAAGAATCTGTAGGAATAGCATCTACACCTCTAAATGCCGAATTTCCTAAGTCATTTAACCACTTACTTATCTTACCAAATGAAGTGGATATAGTTTCATTTGTTACAATATTTGTTCTTGATGATGCCTGTACAAACGATACAGTTAAAGAATCTGCACTACCATTTTTAACTAGATAAGATGATAAATCAATTTGACCACCAAAGTTATCCCACCCACTGGCAGTAAACACTACATTGTCTCCTACTTTTACTACTTGTGGAGAACCTGTATACCCAGAGGGCTGAGCTATAGTACCTGCGTCCGTCATATTATACATATAGCCAACAGTTTTTGCAACACCACTCAAATCAGCTACGGTTGCGCTACCTTGCGGTATAACGGCTCCAGCTACGCTCGCATCGACATAAGATTTTATAGCGGAAGAAGTAGCTAAAGTTTTTGAATCTGTAGTTCCACTTAAAATCGTTTCAACAGTAAGGGCATCCTGCTTTGCATTCCATTTAGTTCTTTCACTGCTTGTAATGTGAATAGCATTATCAGATACATGGGAATCGTAAGTAGCTAATTTTTCAGCTAATCCATCAATGTTAGATATTATATGATTATGACTATCATCAGCTACACTAGCATTAATGGCTATAGAAGTACTTCCATCGAACGAAGAACTGCCACTAACATCTCCCGTAAGAGAAATAGTTACGGGAGTATTAAGCTTGTCAGCGCTACCACTAGTAGCTTCAATGGTATATGGAACACCATTTATTGTAATGCTTTTTATTGAGGACATAGATAAGTAACTCCATTAGATTATGGTATAATCAAACTTCCGGTTTCATTAACGCTTAATTTAGCCTGTATGGCTGTAGTATCGACACTAATAATCTTGTTATTTATTAAAATACCAGTTCCGGCTATGTATTGATTTACACCGCCAGACTGCTCATGTACGGAACAATCAAGTATAACTGCATTAACGTTACCGGATGAACTAGCCTTTAAGATGGCGCTAACTTTTGTTGGATAGTCAAATGATACAGAAATTATATCACTCTGATGTGTCAAGTCAAATAGATACGTAACGTTATTATATATCGCAGCTTCTCCATTAAATACACCAATTATAACGGAAGCAATAGTTTTAGCGTTTGTATAATCATTACTTATCAATTTTATAGTATAAGTAAAATGATATAAATTATCTGTTGTCGTCAAACCTGTACCCGTAACATAGGACAAACTTCCGGATGACTTTGTAACTGGAAGCTCCTGCATAGTAGTTGTTAATAAAATTTCTGTTACGTAGCTTCCTATAAAATAATTGGCACTTGTGTATTGCCCGGAAGCTAAAGAGTCGATAGCTGCCTGAACATTTGTAGCAGCTATGCCGCTTGTAGTATTATCATAAGAAACGTCTTCAGCATTTCCAACCAATGGCCTAGCTGCAAGTTCATCTATGGCAGATTTAACATCTTTAGAGATTAATCCACTGATAGAATTATTATAAATATCCCCAACACAATATTTATTTAAATCAGTAATAAATGGATAAGTAGTGCTGGCAGAAGAAGTATTTATAGTTCCGCTGCAACCATATTCACTATATAATTTAGTACTTTGAATAGCTAAGGTTGCATCATATTTAAAATCAACATCAGTATATGAACAATTTTTAAATATCACATTCTCATAGCTAGATATTGCATAAAAAGTAACATTCATGTTTGATAAAGTACAATTTTCTATAAGAAAGGAAGATGATGAATCTAATATCCGTATTCCATCATCTGATATAAAAGAAGAAAATACGCTACTTCCTATAAAATATCCTTTTATTATGTATGAATTATAAATTTTAGAATTAGTACTAGTGACTGAATCCATGATACAATAGTGTAGGGAACAATAACTTAAAGCGCATTGATGCACGTATGAATTTAGTATTTGTACACTACTTACATCAGAAGAATAACCTAGGAAACTATTAGTAGATTCCATAGTTCCATCATAAAAATATAAATATTGATTATCAATTAAAGTAACTAGCGTCCCTGATTGAGTTATGGTACACCCTATAAACACAGCATATACGGAATTAGAAGAACTTACAAATACTACGGATGAACTATTTTTTATAGTACATCCTTTTATATAAGAATTATTTTTTGCTGTAGCAGCAAAAGTTATTACAGAAGAAGTAAGTACAGTATTGTTTCCTTCCACACATATATAATCATTTACATATATAGCTTCATTAAACAATCCTGTAGGAAGCCTTATGATCCATTTATTTTCCGACGACGGAGTTTGCCCATTCACATAGGCAAGGGCACTTGCAAACGTTTTATAAGAAATTCCAATCTGCTCATCCGCGGATGGATTTACGATTACCATATTTTTCTCAGAAGCTCCAGCTCCATCTTTAGCCGCCCCTATGTTTTTCCTAGCCTGTAATTTTTCTGCATCTGTAAGATTTTGATTTGCATGATATTGGACAGTTTTTGACAAAGCCATACTTAATCTCCTATTTATTATTAGCACGCAGATAGCTTATTTACTATCATTCGTTTTAATTCTTCTTTCCCGCAAGTAGAAGAAAACAATATTTCATTATGCCCGTCCGCATCAAGTAAAGAATCTTTTCTTATAGTAAATCTTAGTAAAGGTACATGATTAAGATAAACAGTCACACAGTCATTGAGAGAAGTAATGATCTGCTTATCCCTATAAATGGCATTAAACTTAAGTATAGAATTTAGACAAGGATTTGAATACACCACGCCAGTATTCAAATCATACTTTCTTTTCATAATGTCTAAAGAGTACAGACTGAGATTCAACAAACAATCCTTTATGTATTCTTTCTGTGCCGTGCTAAAGATAAATCGTGTATCTACTACCTTATTGTACCAATCCAAACTTCCTGTTCCTAATTCTTCGTTTACTGACATCCAGTCACAACACAATTCTGTCAAATAAAGATTAGGCATACGCGTAGCGTCTACACCATTAGTGAGAAAATTAACTTTTGATTTACTCCAGTACTCTGGATGATGCGCGTTAGAATGGATATGCTTATTTATTACATCATTCACCTCATTATCGTCTTTTTTACATAAAGTATTCTTTTTAACGTATGCCGGATATAAGCGCTTACTTTGTTTAACCAGATTAGCAGGAAATAATTTATCCGCATCATGGGAATTTATAGTGTTATTGAACAACTCATCATTGGTAAAGTATCCTAATTTTTGAGCAACTTTTCCGAAATACCTTACCCTTCTTATGTGATCTTGAACTTTAATTTTCATAACATCTGTTGAACGATAAGCCATAATAATTTCCTTTTTACTAGTGAACGACATACTTATTTATGTATAATACATCTTTATTGTTTCATTTATAAATTTATTTCCATCATAATATCTAAAACCGTTATTTACATAAAATGAAACATTCTTATGCTCCGTATCCAACAACAAAAATCTTTCAGAATATATCTTCTTTAATTTATTCAGTACCTGTGTTCCTAGGCCCCTTCCTTGAAATTGCTTCTTTATCAAAAATCCCCATATAAATGAAAAGTCACGGTCATTCTTAGTATAATTTAAAGATTCTATAGTTCCTATGACTTCACTGTTTTTCATTATTAAAAAATATTGCATGGAACGGGAACTCATACTGTCTAGCCAAGCACGAGTACAGGAATCGCATTCTGAATAATATGTTTTCATGGAACATAGATTTTTTTCAAATCTAGTGTCTACATTAAAGATAGAGTACTTCCTGCATCTCTTTCTACATGACCTGTAAGGAACACTGATTAATTTCATCAGCCAACCCTATTATTTTTATAAATATTAAACTAAGATGTTAGAACTCTTTACTTTGCACAAGTCCATGACTTCTTCCTTAGTGAATTTTTTCTTGTTCAAGAAACAATAAAAAGTACCTCCTACATAACTAGGACAATGCTTAAGGTAAGTCAAGTTATTCTTATAGCAATGAAAATTTTCTCCTACATAACCAGGGCAACCTTCAAGAGATACTAATCTATTCTCATAACAATAAAAACATTTAGTTACTTTGCTTGGACAGTTTTTAAGAGAGACTAGCTTATTGCCACTACAAGAGAAATTTCCGTCAATAGTTCCAAAAATAATGGGTATTTCTTTTAAATTTAAGTTATTAAGAAAAACACTGCCTATGACATTTACTTTTTTCCCAAGGTATTGTTCATAGTTAGCTTTAGTTATGTCACCCTTAACAGTAACAAATCCACCACTGGCAATTATTTTCTTAATTGCTTCTTTCTTTGAAGAAGCGACTATCTTAGAACCTTTATAGGAATAAATCATAAATACTTTCCTTTTAAATGTTTATGCCAAGGCAGTAAAGCTCTTACCGTTATCAAGACTCATTAGGTATTTTACACGGGTTATTGCTATCTTATTAGTAAATACATTTTCTGGATCGTTTCCCAAATGAATCCAGGAATAACCCGTGCTGGGATTTAATTCATAAATTATTTGACCGAAATTAACTTTATTACTTAAATCCAGTTCCCTGATAATGTTAGCAATCTGTCTATGGTTTAAGGTACAGTTAAGGACAATGATGTCCGCGGCACCTATCGTGGGCTTGGATAAAAGCTGTAATCCACAGAAATGATCTGAAGTGGCACTCGGGTTGTAGCCCCTTGCCTTAAGGGAAACATAATCTGCTTGAGTCCGCACACCGCTTCTTATCGAAACAGAGACAGTCTTACCCTTAACGGCATATTGCTGTAAATAATCTCTGACTACCTGGAGGTTATCGGCCAATATCTGCAATAAAGATACTTGATAATCATTCAAGTCATTTGAAGAAAATTCTGAAAGATTAAAATTTTTAGTTAAAAATTTGTTCATAATATTTCCTTTTATAATTTATACTGTTGAGTATCTTGCTTTACATTTTTCTTTAATTTCTTTTTCTGTAAATTTATTTTTATTGTTGAAACACTTAAAATATTCCTTAACATATTTGGGACATCCTTCTAAAGAGATAAGATCATTGCAAGAACAATCAAAATTACCATTAATATATTTAGGAGAATACTTAAGAGATATTAAATTATTATAAGAGCAATCAAAATCTCCATCAATCTTTTCCTGACATCCTTTAAGAGATATTAATTTATTGTTATAACAATTAAAGAATTTACCAACTTTTTCTGGGGAAAACTCAAGAGATGTTAAGTTGTTGTTGGAGCAATAAAAATCCCCAGAAACTTCTAGAGGACATCCTCTAAGAGAAGTTAAAGAATTATTAAGGCAATAGAAACCTTTTCCAACTTTAGTCGGGCAACCCTCCAAAGACAGCAATTTATTATAAGAACAATCAAAGTATCCACTAACCGTTCCAAATATAATAGGAATTTCTTTTAATTCTAAATGAAATAAATCTACATTACCTCTGACATTTATTTTCTTACCGACATACTGTTTGTAGTTGGAGTTGTCTATATTGTCTTTAACAGTCAGGTACTCCTTCTTGGCAATAATCTTGAAGATAGCTTCTTTCTTTGAAGAAGCGGCTATCTTAGAACCTTTATAGGAATAAATCATATAGACATTTCCTTTATTTTATATTTATTTATACAGCTCGATGGCAAGATATGGAATTATAGTTCCAACTATAGTGGCATAACTTTCGTTTACCTTATACCGGGTAGTTACCGAAGAAGTTCCATCATTAACGGCATAAGTGCTTAGGTCTGCTGCGCTGGTCAATGAGGATGACGCGTCATAATAATTAGATATGATTCCGTATGCGTTTGTGCTTATCCTAGGACTTCCACCATTGTATGGAGTAGCTACCGTTCCTAGCATAACTACATCATTGTCTTGCTGTACGGCCATGTTCAATACGCACCAATAATATTTCTTATCCGAGGGAATGGTAATCAAGTTACTTGACGTATCTACCATATGGTATCCATTTGCGTTCAACATATCAGAATGATATGAACCAAAACTAGGAGTTAAGGAAGTCACGGCATAGGGATCATCACTGGCATAGAATACGACATTAAAAGGACAAGTTCTCGAACTACCTTCTAATTGATATTGTGTGAGCCTGAACATTATTGACTTGACTACACATTTTGGACTTAATCTCATCGGAATGAGTACGGCATTGCTAGGATGTCCTATCTGGCTAACGGGAGGTTTCCAGATACCTCCCAAATTCTCAACGCTATTAAAATTAAAACTTTCAACAGGAATGGTCACCGCTACGTTTATGTCACTGTAAATTCTGACTTTCTTTCCCAGTGACCCGTAATCGACTATCTCATGGTCTAGACCAGTACCAAAATCAAGTTTATCCTCTAATGTATTCGGCACGGAATCCGTGGAATTTGCAAGAACAAGATGATCTGAAGTTCCGCCGTTACTTCCTACACTTAATCCGGTCTGAACCAGGCATACACTGTAAGAAGAGGAACTTATGTCATAGTTTGAAACGTACTTTATTCCTAACTTATTTCCGGTTATCTTACTGACATCTATGACACAGGAAAAACTATCATCAATGCTGCTGGAATCATTAGTATGTTCTTTAGATAAAGTCTTTACTACAACGAAATTTGAATCACTCCAATATCCTATCTGGATTTGAGACTCAAACCACTGTAGTTCATTGGAAGTATCATGCGTAGAGGATATGTTTATAGTAAGTATCAGGAAGTCTATGCCAGTTCCGACGGTAATTATGCCGCTGCTGTCACAAATAAGCGTAGTCGTTCCATAATTTTCAGATATGGTTCCTTGTCCTATGAAATAGGAAGAAGAAGTATATTCTCCATCAACAAATCTTTTAGCAAGGGACTTGTCAGAAAGGCTTATTGTTCCGTCTTCCTCTATTGAAAAATCAGAACTTATCTTTACTACTCCTTTCTGCGTGAAGGAAGCATTCGGAACAGATGTGTGCCAAAATTCCTGGGTATAAGTTCCAAGAAGGGATACACCTTTATTTCTTTCATAATAAAAATTAGTTACAGAAAGAGTATACGTACTGCTGTTTATATCCGTGACATAAGTCAGGCCACTTAAAACCGAATCAGCGCCAACCGAAATCGGAACTATAAATCTTAAATTTGCGCCTGTGTCAAGGGCGACTCCGTCATATCCAAGGGAAACATAGTTATCACCATAAATATCTTTTCCTCCGGTTATCGTCGGATTTCCGGAAAGGTATAAGCCACCCTTTACAAAAATAGTTTTTATGGATATGTTAGCCAAGGCAAGCAGGAATTCCCCTTGCGTCCTGACTATCGCATCATACACGGTATTTCCAAACTCCCCGGCATAAGTAAGTTTAACGGTGTTAGTTCCACCGTTAGAAGTTAAATCAGAAACTGTGCCTTCCGAATATCCTATGAAACCAATCAAAGACGCCGTAGTCGTAGAGTTAATCAACGCCCATACATGACTTCCATAGATATAGTCAAAGTCAACTATCACTTTTCCACCAAGTATGGTTATGGCGTTATCCTCAGATATGTTGACTTCCTTAGAGCTTATGCTGCATATTCCGTTGTTAGTGAAAGATGGATTAAACGAAGTGACCTCCGCCAAAACTTTTCCTGTAACACTTCCTGTCAATGTCAAGTTAAATGACTTAACATACGCAGTATATGGAACGGAAATCAGGGATACGTCAGCTCCATCAAAATAGATATTTCCACTGCCTGTTACGGTAGCCTTTATGCTATCCGCCTTAAAATAGTTTGTAGAAGAATTAGTTACAGAAGTCAGGGTCAGGCTTCCCTTAATTATGACGGAGCCACTAGAAATTGTTCCATCAACGACTATGCTTAGGCCATAACTGCCACTAAGTATGACACATTCCGGGGGAAGTGAAGAGATAGTCTGCGTGGACGCGGCAAGGCAGCTCACCAATATCAAGTTACTTCCCGTTTGACCAGACACTGAGCTTACAGCCTTAGCCAAAGTCTTGAAAGCCGTCTTACCCGTCTTCCCGTCATCAGAATCTGATCCATCATCAGTATCAACATACCAGACAGCGGCGACTCCGCCCTTTAAAGATTCCAGTGTATCCAATCTAGAAAGTATGGATTCAACTCCGAAACATTCGTATAGGGATTCCGCCGATACCTGATACGTGTCTACATTAGCATTAGCTATGGCAAACAATCCGGCATTAGTTAAAAATTCTTTTATCTGTGAGGCAGTCCAGCTACTAGGAATTTTGTCTAACTTACTTATCTCAAGTCCTTCGGTGGCCATAGTTGATTAACTCCGTTACATTACGAATGATTAATTAGACAGTCATTTTAACTATCTATGTTTTCCCCATCACAATTTTTAAAAAACATCAAAGTATGAATATTTTTCTTCAAAAAATAACCATAATTTTATTAAAAATAAAAAAATACTGCATTGAATGTTTATTTCTTCAATGCAGTATTTACTAATATAATTAATTAAACCTTAGGGCCATGCTTGAACAAGTCCTTTACAAAAGATTCTGGGAAAATATGTTCATAGAATGATTCCATATTTTCAGTGATCTTCTGCATCTCATCATCATCCTTACGGATGACTTCTGTTATACAGGTCCGGTCAACCACGAATACTTCACCTTCGTCATCCATGATCTTTACCGTGTTTCCGTCAGGTTCGACTGATTTAACCGTGCCTACTCTCATAACTCCGTCAAAGAATTTCACATAGTCATCTTCATTTGCGGAAAGATAAGAAGCTGTAATCTTATTAAAGTTGCAGGAGGCCGTGACAGAAAGATTACTTCCTATTCTTTGCTTTTTGGCTCTTATGATGGATTCAAAATTTTCAACCAAAGCACGAGCTAGGTAGCTTACACCCGTAGTAGGATTTTTTTCCATTTTCCATTCAGATTTATCTACGGTGTCCAAGAAAGTAGACGCCGTGATCTTCATCAGCTTCGAGGAATCTTCCTTAGCTCTAGTTATCTGCGGAGGAATTACAGTCATTCCTACGCATTTAATTTCTTCATAACACCTAGCACTTTCGACTAAAGGAAAAGCCTTCCCTTCAAATTTTGCCATGACGAAATTAGCCATTTCCTTTACCGTAGGAATTGATGTGGAATACGCTACTAGAATATCCGCATGACTGTCATCCAGCATACGATAATCTGCAAGAGCCATATCCGGACGACTTGATCCTTTTGCTTCTAGCTTTTGTTTTGTTGAAGCAAAAATTTTAGAACTAATACTCATATTTATTTCTCCTTATTTAAAATCAGACAACCCGTGTTCTGGGTAAATAAGATATTTCACCGCTTATGGAATAATAGGCATCGCCTTCCGATGTAGCCGCTTCTTCTGAATAAGAAGTAAACCAACAGGATGGATAAGTCCATTGTCTATAAAGTTCAGAACCCTCATACAATCTTTCATCAAAGACGAAAGGATAACTCTGATCTGCAAGATCAGACCACACAGTATCGTAGCCGCAGGCTATTTCCAATTCTTTATTCCAGACATCAATTCTAGAAACGGAAATCGTATAGCCGTCTGTCTTTGACGGAACCAAGTCAACGGGGCGGCCAAAAGTATCTTTTGACAACTCCCACTTATGCGTAACGGTACGAGTCCTAGCGCCTACTTGCCAAGACTGTATTCTACCAATTATATTTCCACCGACAAGAATGCTTAATCCATGATAAGTCTTAGATGTAAACATTCCCTCCTTAGTTAAATCCATAGTAGGCACTACGGAATAAGGCGTTGCACTAGCCATAGTTTTATTTCCTTCGTTTTATTAAACGCAAAAGATTGTGACATTTATTTAAATCATTAACAAAGCTAACTACATCCGTGACATAAGCAGCAGAAATAGGAAGTGCGTATACTTTTCCAACTATACGTAACTTCATATACTCAGCCAACTCCAATCTAGGAATAAAAGAATACTTTGATCTTAAATCAAACAAAGCTTTTCTTAAAACAAAAAGCTGTTCGGTCTTTGACTTTGATTCACAACATATATACCATATTTTTGAACCTTTAGGTATATCTATTGCTTTCAAAACGGACTTACCAAAAAAAGATCTGCTTAATCTGTTAGCAAAAGCCAGGTCTCCTTTTAGTAAAAGAGAAGAAAGTATGTTAGCTATGTTATTCATATTTATTTATTGTCCTATTCCAAGGCTAGAGAAATCCTTATCAACCACATAGATACCAAACAACTGTTTGATTACCTTCTTTGTATAGAATCCATATCCAAACTGATATTTTGTTGGATCATCTTTTACATAAGTGATAAAAATATCTTTATCTGGATCAATTTTTCTAGCATACCCATCTTCGTCTTGGTACGGGCCGATAGTTCCATCATTCACTAAGGCGGTCAATGCACGGACAAGAAGGCCACTTATGAACGCGACACCCGCCTGTGGCGTATCTGGTACATAGCCTATAGCATTTTCATTCAAGAATTTTCTAACCCTTCTTGTTGTCACCAGTCTCTGTGAAGTGATCTGCTCAAGACTGAACTCAAAACTATAAGTATCAACCGTGAAATCTTCTTCTATCTGGTAAACCGAATCACTAGACTTTGAAAAATAAATGATGTTTGCCGCACCAAGAAGGTCAGTACTGACATCATCTAAAATTTCCATGTCACTAAAGGAATACAGCTGTTTTCTCAAGATACTTTCAGAAGTATCCATGACAGAACGCATACAGGATATAGCCCAACCTATAAACGATCCATCCATGGTAACAGTTTGTGAATTACCGCTATCCATAGTCACTGATTTCTTTGCCCAAGTAGATCCTACCAGGCAACGGGTTCCATGCGCAGGATCTTCTCCATACACCTTCAACGTTGATTTGGCTATGTATACTAATGATCCTTCTGTGTTAACGTCTCCGACAATGGTTCCCACAGGAGCACCGACCCACAGTTCATTTTCACGGGCCGCGAACGGATCATTAGCATCTTGATTCATCCGGCAAAGATAACCGATGCTGTCAAACTGTCCGAGCAGAGTAATATCGGTAACTGTTTTCGAAGTGGCTACGGCGTCTATGGCGGTATGGACATCCGTAGTAGTTATCACTCCATCATCATCAGAATCCTTTATCTGAATGAAAGCTACCTGAGCCTCGGTACTACTGTCACCGATCTCATCCCAAGCAATTTCATTAGCCATGTACAAGTCATTCGTAGGGGTTGCCGGAGCAAACAGAAGTTCGCCTTCTTTTCTCGAAGAAATGATCTGTATGGAATTGTATAAGGAATCCGGTCTTATGTGAGTAGTGGTGACATAATAGGTGTTACCAACCGCGGGCTGCACACCTTCATATTCATAAGAAATCTGAATCGTGGAAGACGGTTTGGCAGGAATACCACCGGCATTCGTAAAAGACACGAAAGATGTAGCATTTCCAGAGCTGTCTGTAACTACCCTGGCTGTCAGGGTTCCAAGATTAGTTACCGAGATTCCATTAAGCGGAACACCACTGAGAGCTACATAATAAGAACCGTATACTCCCGTCACAGCGCCATTAACATCACGATGAACAAGGGAAGTCTTGAACGCTTCGGTCACCTTCTTCGTAAGGTTCCAAGAAATCAGATTATCATTGGTAAGAGTGAAAGTAAAGGAATCTCCGACGGATAATGAGCGGGCATCATAATAAATTATGATGTTTCCTGGAAGAGCTAAACTTCCGGAAATTAAATCACACGTGACGGTTCCGAATCCACCTTCTGAAGTGTTAGAAGTGTAGTACCACTGCACTGCCCCGGTAGTCGCACTTGCCGTGCAGGTGTGCTTGAACATAGCGAAAGTAGCGTTTTGCGTGTAGACAACGTCACTACTATTTTTTGTTTTAGCGAGGGTAACTACGATTCCGTTACTAAGCGTGATGCCTGTATCTGAAACTAGCGTTATATTTTCACCTGTTACAGTGACAGGAACATAGGAAACAAAAGAAACTGAAGTTCCTTCCGGGTAACTGTGCGTGATCTGGATAGGAAGATAATCAGTAGTTCCAGTAATCAGGCCAAGAGATTTTACCGAGTAAGTGTCTACATATCCAATAATAGGATTGGAGTTAACCGCAGGGGCGGTCAATGAAATGCTGTCAGCGAAAGTCCCGCTCAATGAGCCCAGGCTATGTGTATAAGTCACGTCATTTTTAGCACTAAGCTTGAGCGTGACACTTCTATTGTCTTTCGCAGTAGGAAAGATTTTTCCTTGAATTACTTTAAAAGAAAATGTAGAGGAAGTTCCAGAGGAGTCAAGTGCTCCGTCAAGAGTGACTATGGCAGCGGCATAAGAATCATAATCAAGAGCATTATCGTTTGTGGAAGACAGACAAACGCTTACTCCATAAGGAGTATCCATGAATGATCCATCATTCAGAACTTCTACCGTTCCTTCTCCGACGGAGCCATAAGCGTCAAGTACATAAGTATAGGAAAAAATGACGCTATGTAGCGTCCTGTAAGTATAAGTAAATACAAGAGACTTGATTTCAGTAGTCTGCCAGACTGTTAAAGTTCCGGTTGAAGAATCATAATACCAAAATCCATGTCCTTCTGTAGAAGTCCCATCAACGTTAGCCTTGGAAGTCGCCTGGGTATACCCAGTCCCCCCATTGACTACGATGGCTATGACTTTTTCCTTTGAATAGGAAATTCCAATATTCTCAAAAGTCAAATCCTTAGCCTGAGCCAAAGCCGCAGCGGCTAAAGTATAAGTTCCGGAGGCACTGGATGAAATCAGCTTAACCTGTTTGGGAGTAGCTACCACGCTTGAGTTAAATTCGACAGATACGACATCTGACACATCTACAAGAATAGTTCCGTTCTTCGTAGAAGTGGAAGTCACACCATCTATCGTGGCATAGAGACTGTCAGACTCATACCTATCATCAAAATGAAGAGCGCTAGTGGGATCTCCATTTGACTTAAGAATATTGCTAAGCTCAGTCATAAGGAAATAATCAGTTCCTTCCTTATACTTATCGGCATCCGCGGTATCGCCTACATGACGAAAATTCATGATGTCATTAACCGGGGACGGATCAAGTACAGAAGAATCCGTAGACTGATAGGACAGCTGAAAGTCTCCTGCTACATATTCTGATTCTTCGATGATTATATGTGTACTATCTTCAAAATACCATTTAGATTCAGGAATTTCATAATTATCGGAAACTCTGACTAAAGTGGCTTTTTCAACATCCATGAGAGCAGTATGCTTTAGCAAGGCTCTGTAAGGAGAAGTCGTCGAGAAAGTTATATCTTCATCGTAAACATAAGCACGAACAACGGAAGCATTCTTAGATAAAGCGTACTTCGAACCTTTTCCGATGGCCGCAGGTATTCTCAAAGCCGTAGCGACGGAAGAAGAAGGAGTAATAACTTCACCTATATACGCACCCGGTTTTACATACTTACTAGTATACAGCAATTCTGCCATAATAAACCTCATTTAAAGTGTGATTTCAATTTCTTTTTCATAAACTATTTTGGGCATATATGCTGACTTATTTCTTTGTTCAAACAAAGAATCATCAATTAACTGTACTTTAACTTTCCCTACTTTTCTAGCAATAGCTTTAAATCTAGTAGAGGTAACTTTTTGTAAGACTAAAATATTTTGATTTGTACTTGCAATCTTTAACCCATAAGGACGGGCATTTTTTATTTCAACTATACCAGATGAACCAACCTGTATTGTTTCCGGAGCTTCTAAAGAATAGTTCCACTGCGTATCATTAATAGAATATTCTGTTGATTTAGACTGCACCGCAAAGAAACCTTCAAACCTACAAAAGATAGTTCCTGTAGAAAAAGTGACTAAATTATTTGCAGACTCTCCAGTTCCAGCAGGAAGCCTTTCTATGTTTCCCATGTCTAAGGGCTGGTTGTTTATCACGACTTGCCAAGAAGACTGGTCATCTCCATCATTGGCTAAGATATTTCCATTTGTGAATTTACAAATATCACCGAACATGACGCTGACGGCATCTCTTATGCTGGAACAAGTAGTCTGCTCATTAGCCCCTACTATTATACTAGTTGAAACTTCCCTAACTACCCTGAACCAGAACTGTGCAGTATCTTTTTCAACAAAATTTGTTGAATCACATACTCCTAAACCGGAATTTTTATAAACTATTCCTGCATCATCAAGTAAAATACAAGGCAACTTTTCTTTAACTCTTTCAAAGAGTGTAGTTAACTGTAATTCTCTTTTTGTAGGATCATTATTTGTTTTTAATTTTTCTGAATCTGTTAAATATATGGACATACTAGGAAAGGCGTTTGGAACGAAATTTCTATTCTTTCCAGTGCTGCTTAAAAAAGAACCTATGTATTCCATCAAACTGTTTTTAACTATCGAAGCAACTTTATCAGTTCCAAATTGGGAAGCAACTTGAACAGAAGTCTCCGGAGTTGCCTTTATCCAATATCCTTGCATAGAGAGCTCCTAACTTTAAATCAAAAAATAATCCCTTATAATAAAAATTTGCAAAATTTGAATAATCTTTAGCAATAACTAGCAACAATAATATCTTGAATCAAAGAAGAGTCATTAAGAACTACTGCACTGCTTTTTGGCAATTTTTCATATTTATAAGTGCTATCTATAAAATCAGAGTCACATTCAATGTTATCTTTTGTCAATCTAGATATAGTTACACCAAAATAATGTTTATATAAATATATTAAATCAAAATCATCTATTTCAAGTAAACTAGCTATTCCTTTTCCAGACATACATCGGACACAAGCCATAAGAACAGTTCTCGCATCTACTCCCAATCTTTGCATAATCATAACTAATTTTGGAGGCATATTATGCTTGCATTCTTCTGAACAATAATGAAGGTTTAGATTTAAACCAACTTCAATGTCTGCTTTTTTTGAGCAGCATACGCAACGATGAGAGTTTTCAACAAACTCTATTTCATTACCTACGTTTATCAAGCCATCCAACTTCGATATTCGTATATCATCTATTATGCTTTTTATTTTTAAATCAATATCTTTTTTTGGTATATGAAATAATGAAGATATTTCACTTATCTTCAATGGTTTTGACCCTTTGGCTAATAAATAAAAACTTAAACAATTTTTGTATTCTTTAGCAGGTATATTGTTTGGACATTTCTCCAAAGAGCACGGCTTATTTAAATCAAATGAATAGCAGGGACACTTCATATCCCCTCCATAATTAATTTATTTTTTATTCTAGATTTTGATGATTCTACTATTTGTCTTATTCTTTCCCCAGATATCTTATATTCTTTACCTAGAGTCCGTAAAGATTTATTTTCCTTGAAATATTTTTTAATAATATCTTTATTCCGAGTAGAAGAATATTCTATTAATGATAGATATTTATCTATATCTATACGCTTATCTTCATCAAAATAGTCAGTAGAGGATATGGTATCAAATATATCTTTACCGCTAGACGACTTAAAAGATTGATTTACACTCATATTATTAACTATATAATTAAACAAGGATTTTCCATGATCTACCTCGTCAATGCTTATTTTTTGAGCTCTAAGATATGTTTCAGCGTGTGAAGGAAGTTTGCATACAAATAAATTATCTTTAAGATATACTTCCATAGCGTGCATTATCCAAAAAATGGCATAAGAACAAAAAGAAGCATTTGATGATAAATCAAATCTTGGTATGGCTTCCTTAAGTAGCGCAAGTTCTGCTTCTTGAACTAAATCTTTCTGTAACTGCTCATCCCTAGTGAATTTTTTTGCAACTTTCCAAACAAATCTATAAGTAAGTTTAAGTATTCTTGACTCTGCCAACTTGTTTCCTTCTCTTTGTAGTTTAATCAAAATCAAAATTTCATCATTTATTCTTTTATTTTTGTAAGATGGCTTCATGTGTAGACTCGCTAATACTATTTAAATAGTACTTTACTGATTCAAAAACAGCATCAATCGGTTTGTTTGCATCTATTTCCACTATTCTTGTTTTTGAAAAAGAAACTAAATACGTATTTATATAAGAATAGTTTTGTATTCTTTTTTTAATAATGTTTAATTGCGTGGTATCATATCCCTCTTTTACATTCCTAGCTTCCATCCTATGGGCAGCCACTTCTGGATTCACATTAAAGTAAAACAAGTAGTCGGGAAATTTAACTTTAAGCTGAACAGATATCCCTAGTAAAACAACAAAATCGTCGTAGTAAGCTAACGAAGCTACACACCTATCACTTATAGTGACCTTATCTTTTGGATAAGTTTGATTTAACCTCATTCCTGTCATTATCAATTGAGCCGATAGAGGATTTATCTTATCTATATTTTTGAAAAGACACTTTCTTAAATCTTCATTTTCTTCATTACCCCCAGGTTCTCTAGTGAACACTACATTAGGAGAAGCTATACTTTTTAGTTTATTCAATATAGTTGACTTGCCACAGCAGTCAACACCTTCAAAGGCTATGAACATATAAGTATTTCCTTATTTAAAATAAAAAAGCACACTACGGAAGTTACTAAAACTTCTTTAGTAGTGTGCTTTTTACAATTTACGCTTTTATTCAAGTGGCATAATACACAGAAACTAAGTTACAGCAGCTAGAGTGACTTATATAGGCATATACTGCTTTAAATAATTCAGATACTTGTCGATTAGATAAATTACTATCAAGCAGTTTACTATAAAACATTTTCCATGCCTTACAGAAAGATATTTGATTTCCAATCAAAGGGTCAAAAAGATCATGACTATCGCAGAAGGAACTTGCTAAAGATGACTCTTTTTCACAAAGCCTGATGGAGCACACGACTCCAACAGTCAGTGTATTGATCTTTCTATTATTTTTATAAAATGAATTCCATTTACTGGCTTCAGTAAACATAAATTCAAAATCCGTCTCATCGCCCTTAGAAAGTACTTTAACTCTTATTCCTTCCCCTGAAAACCATCCTTCTGCATAGTTTGTTTTATAAATATCTATATCAAGGTTAGAAATTTTCATATCATTCCTAGCAAATAGTTTAAATAAAATTAAATCATTAAAAATTAATTTATCTTTAATAATTAGTAATTCTTTAGGAAGCTTAAAATTTCATTTACCCCTTCTTTGCAGATAAGTACTGAATGGGAGTGCATCCATAATTATCTTGAATCATTAATAATTCTTTATCTAGATTAAGGATCTCTTTAACTCTTCTATCTGCTAACAAATGAATAGGAGTCCATCCTTCATTAGCTTTAATCATTAATAATTCTTTAGACAGGTTAAGAATCTCTTTTACTCCTTTATTAGCTAACAAATGAATAGGAGTATTTTCCCACTTATCTTGAATTATTAGTAATTCTTTATCTAAATTAAGTACTTCTTTTACTCCTTTATTAGCTAACAAATGAAGGGGAGTACCTCCATCTTTATCTTTAATCATTAGTAATTCTTTATCTAAATTAAGTACTTCTTTTACTTTATTATTTGCTAAGAAATGAATAGGAGTCCACCCAAGCTTATCTTGAATCACTAATAGTTCTTTAGGAAGCTTAAGGATTTCCTTTACTCCTTCGTAAGCTAAATCATGAATGGGAGTACATCCATCATCATCTTGAATCATTAGTAATTCTTTAGGAAGCTTAAGTACTTCTTTAACTCCCTTCACAGCTAATTCATGAATAGGAGTATATCCATACTTATCTTTAATCATTAGTAATTCTTTAGGAAGAGTAAGAATTTCCTTAACTCCCATATCTGCTAACCAATGAATAGGAGTTTCTCTATCGCTATTTTTAATCATTAGCAGTTCTTCTGGAAGTTTAAGGATTTCCTTTACTCCATTATTAGCTAAATCATGAATAGGAGTACTTCCATCATCATCTTGAATCATTAGTAATTCTTTAGGAAGTTTAAGAATTTCTTTAACTTCCTTCATAGCTAAATAATGAACAGGAGTCTTTCCATATTTATCTTGAATCTTTAACTTTTTTTTAGAAAGTTTAAGAATAGACTTGTCTCCTTCCTTAGCTTTTTCAAATATTTCTTCATTAGTCATGAATAAAGATTTAATATAGTCAAACATATCTATTTCCTTTGTTTAGATCAAATAATTTAATTCTTTTGGAATTTCTATTCCTAGGTTATCTAATAAATGAATAGTATTTCCCATATTGTTGTTAATCATTAGTAGTTTTTTTAAATCATCATAGACTCATTAAGATATTTATTTAAAGAGTCTATATCATACCTATCTTTAATCTTTATCAATTTATATCGCATAGCCCTGCATAAAGACCTTTTGTCTTTACTCATAGAGATATATAAAATAATTTTCATATTCTTACACACATAGTAAGGTTCCTTAAGCCAAGGAAGCTTTATAAATCGCATAGTGCTGTTACTGTATTTATTTCCAAAATGACCTTCTTTAAGAAGAAAATTAAATCTATCTTTAACAGATATTTTTTGATTTGAGTTCAAAAATTTCTTTATTGACTCTTCTGCTTTTAGCATATAGGATAAAGCAGTATTTAATTCTTTTTCAAGTTCTTCTTTATTCATTTTTTTAAATCCTTTGGTAAGTTTAGACATTCGTATCTATATAAACAAAATGTTTTTCAATATAAATACGATTCCTGTCAATGACAGAGGCAGTGTCGCAACCCCCTATGAAGGATACCGCAAGGAGCCAATAACGATATTCTCCATAAAAAGTACACCGAGAAGGAATCGAACCTTCAACCTTTTGATTAGAAATCAAAAGCTCTAATCCAATTGAGCTATCGGTGCAAAACTCTTTAATATTTTATTATTTAAATCAAATACTTTAATTCTTCTGGAATTTCTATTTCATTCACAACTAACAAATGAAGGGGAGTCCATCCATCCTTATTTTGAATCATTAATATAGATTTAGGAAGTTTAAGAATTTCTTTAACTCCATTCATAGCTAACCAATGAACAGGAGTCCATCCATCGTTATCTTGAATCATTAGTAATTCTTTATCTAAATTAAGTACTTCTTTTACTCCATTCATAGCTAACCAATGAACAGGAGTATCTCCCTTTTTATTTTTAATCATTAATATAGATTTAGGAAGAATAATAACTTCCTTTACTTTATTGTGGGCTAACAGATGAATAGGAGTACTTCCCCATGTATCTTGAATCATTAGTAATTCTTTAGGAAGAGTAAGAATACTCTTATCTCCATTCCTAGCTAACCAATGAATAGGAGTCTTTCCATATTTATCTTTAATCATTAATCTATCTTCTTGGAGTTTTAGGATAGACTTGTCTCCTTCCTTAGCTTTTTCAAATATTTCTTTTTTATGTATCATGATTAATAAATTACTTAAAATCTTTTTTATTTTCATAGTAAAAAAGTTAAACATAGAATAAATAAATTCTGCTATCACTACAATAGTCACAATTACTAGGCATAAAGCTAATGAAATAAAAAACCACAGCAGCCACCAAAAAGAAAACATCAAAAACTTAAAATAATCTAACATAGGTATAGTCCCTTATTGTGATATAGTTAAATAAGCGTCATAAATGACCATGATGAAAATAGCCACCCCGGCTTCATTGATTCTATGGTGCAGGAAAAGAACGTCACATTTCAACAGATGCAAAACTCGAAAAGATTAGATGTTCTGATTGCCGTTTTTTAAATACTTTTCTTTTGTTTTTGTGACCTTTGCCATCTTTTTTATTGCGAGTCCGATTGCTTTTCCAAGGAGTGGTGGTACCGCATTTCCGATCTGCACAAGTTGCTTGTTCTTAGGGCCTTCAAAAATAAAATCATCAGGAAAAGATTGAATTCTCGCCATTTCTCTAGCGGTAAGCACTCTAGGAAGTTTTGGGTGAATATTTACTCCGCCATGATTTTCTTTAATTGTGCAGGAGGCTTCATTCCACGGGCATTTTTTCCATGAGTCCGAATACCCTGCATAAAGGCTCTTCCCCTCCTTCACTTTTTGCAGCCGTTTTTTCATTTCCGAATTATGCTTCGTAGGGACATGATTAAATGCCTTATCCTCAGGATGATCCATCAAATCACTAATGGCCTCCGCTGTTGTTCTATATTCAGAAGGCTTCAAAATAGGCTTCGGATGAAAATTTTTGCAATTGACCCGATTCCCTATAAAAATAACTCGATCCCTCTTTTGAGGGACAAAGTAATCGGCGGCACTAAGGGTGGTCACATTCATCTTATAGCCGATAGATTCAAAATCCTGCAAAATTTTAAGTTCCACTTTGCCACCAAGCATCGTCCGTAAACCCGGAACGTTTTCGCAAATGACGAAGTCAGGCTTTAGTTTATTTACTATTTCAAGCATTTCTTTGTACAAGGAATTCCTAGGATCATCCACAATTCGATTCCCAGACATACTAAATCCTTGGCAGGGAAAACCTCCCGCAATTACGGATAATTTTCTTTTTCCTAGCTCTTTTTTTACTGTTGAATAGAACAAATCCTTTACCGGTTGCTGTGTAATATCACCCTCAATAAGTGGGTGCTTGAAGTTACGCTTATAGGTTAACCCGGCTTCTTTAAACCAATCTAATCCGCAAATTCCATTCAATCCTGCTAATTCCAAGCCTTTGCTTAGCCCGCCAGCACCACAGAACAAATCCACAAAGGTAAGCTTTGTTTTTATAGGACTTGTCCAATCATCTTGAACATCAATCCAATTGACACTTTTTTCTTTATCTTTTTGAAGATCATCCGAAGTTATCTTCCCATTTAAATTAAAGCTTGCTTCATTTTCTTTTTTGTAAAAATTAACAAACCGTTCCATGGCTTCCTGCGGAATCCTATACACATTTCCTATTTTTACAGCATCAATCTTTTTTGCTGCAATATAACGACGGATAGATTTTATAGAAACTCTTACACTTTCAGCAACTTCTGCTATAGAATAAAAAGGCGGCAACTTACTCATTACTCAACTTCTTTGATTGTCCATAAGTCAGAGGTCAAAGTATTATTTGTCAAATAGTCATAAGGAAGATAAAAGTATCCATTATCTCCCCAGTCATCTCCCCACGAATTCATGATCTTAAATCTTTTTGTAGAGTCGTCATACCCTACGGCTAAAACAGCATGACCGCCTAGACACCCGCCCTCTGGCATAGAAACTATGCCAGTCTTTGCTACTTCTTCCGTTTCAAAATTCTCATATATGCTGATTCCTAAAACAAATGGATAGCCAGAGGATAAACAAGTCTTAGTTTCTATGAGAGTGTTATTTATCCTGCTATAAACAATGCTTTGAAAATCAAGTCCATTAGTATAGGCGTCTTCACTAGGTTTTTCAGCAAAAGATTTTACCTTATATGGAAATAACTTTTCTATACAGGCACCGTACTTATTTATGACTTTCATTCCGGTGCGAATCATGGCTCCAGAATCCTCATTGACTGTTCCTTCAGTCAGTCTCTCATTATAATAAATGAACAACCTAGAAGGAATATAATCACTTATCTTTCTTTCCTTATTCCTGACAAAAAGATAACAGTTACCTATGGCATTTGCTGTGCAGCTTCCCAAAGAACCTTGATTAAATACTTTAGGAATGTAAGAAGTGTCAGATAAATTCACTGAAGAAGGAAGCTCCTTAAACGGAGCTACCATAGAAAACTTAAAGTCTCTTTTATCAAAGAGATCACGCTTACAGCCAAAATAATGTTTTTTCATATTTAATCCTTTTTAATGATCTAAAAATAAGAATAACCTATACCGTGATGAAAAACATACACATATTTAAGACATACTCTTAAAATCCTATCTTATAAAAGACACCATACCAAAGCGGATATTTTATACCCAGATTACTAACGTGTGGATCAAAAACGATACCCGTTTCATAGCTCCATACGACGGCATGAAGAAAGAAGAGGTCATGCGTAGCTCTTGGGGATTCTCCAATCGCAATGACATAACCATCAACGTTATGCGCTTTTAAATCTTCATAAATAATTTTATTTCGATCTTCTCCATAACTAGTGCACTCATGTTCTTCATATCGGTAACCTTTATTAGATATGGCAAAGCGCACTTCGTCAAAATAGGAATTCCAATCCTTTCCCAAAGTGACTTCTGGAAAATCTTCAATTTTGCAATTAAAGATCGAAGCCAGACAAGCTACCCAGCAGTTACCATTCTGCTTTCCTGGTATGAATTCATGTGTTTGTTTCAAAGGAATCATAAATTATCCATTTACTCTTTAATTAAATTAAAAATAATTCTGAAGCTTCCAGAAAGTATTTCCGGGACTCCCCGTGCTATGGGAGGAAAAATTTCACTTCAGAATTAAGAATAGTGGAGGTGAGGAGAATCGAACTCCTGTCCTAAAAGATTAGTATGCATCAGATACAGCTATGGATTCTTATTTACGTGACTTCATTTTTAAAGCAACTAAGACCAATTACTCTAAAAAATATTCTCTATAATGAATTCATTTCTCAAATAGAGACATTTGAAAAACATAGACTTTAAAGTTTGACAAAGATTCCGTCCGGTAAAGTCACCAAACGGATCTCCGGCTGTTGCTGTATATTAAGCAGCGATGGCTTCTGCGCGACCAGCAAAGGCGTTGCGGAAGTCTACAGCAATGACGTTATTAGTGTCATTTGAGTTTTAATCGAATTTTTAAGTAGCCTCCGATTAGCTACTAGCTGCCAACTTTTACGCTTCTATTAGTCGAAACCAGGCACCCCCATTAAAAGTTATATTCTAGCTATTACTATAAGTAATCATTAATTTTATTATCTATCAAATAAGATACCCATATAGTGCAGTGCACAGTACAGTCCACATTATGAGTTTTAATCATCAACCTATGTAGTAGGAGTCCCACCCTTTATGATGACTGCTTCCCGTACTGTGGATACGCTTTTCAGTGCGCACCTTTTAAATCATTAACGGAGAATGAGGGACTCGAACCCCCAGGTGATTTACTCACGGCGGTTTTCAAGACCGCTGACTTACCATTAGCCTAATTCTCCAAAATCGCTAAAACATATCTATTATTATTTTACAGTTTTAGCAATAAAAGCATATAGGGAGGACAGGTATTCGTCCTCCCTATAGATGTATGATTTATTCAAATCATTAAGCATTTACGGTAAAATTACGTTTGTGGTATCCAGGCTATTGCCCATTTTATCTAGAGTCCTGACCATGACCAATGTTGCGCAATTTTTATCAATTATTCTCATAGTAAGATACCCTGCATTAAGAATAATAGCGTAGGCCGTATTCTCCTGTTCCTCCCATTGTTTAAACATTGTCGAATCTGTGACCTGAAGTGCACCGGCTGAGTCAAGTTTCTCAAAGGAGCTAAGATCAAAAGAATTCAAATAGGAAGTGTCGATAGTATGTATCCTATAGTCATAGCTAGAATAATATTTGACGTAGCAATTTCCAGATGTAGAATCCACGTGGGCAAAATGGGTAGTACCTAGGCCTTTCTGGATAATAAAGTCTGTGGAATCAATGTAAATGAGCATTCTTTTTCCAAAGGCATGAAAAGTATACGCGGTGGAAAAAGCACGGCTACCGACATTTCCAGAAATTGTAATCGTGGCATACTGATTCCCATAAATGACATTATCGGCTCCTATCCCTGAAGAATTGATGCCATTGACTATGGTTACTTTAATCATCTGCATGAGCCCGATGCTATTGCCCGCGGGATACATAGTGACTATCGTATCCGGGGTGACGACAAACGTAGGATTATCTGATTTTATGCTTAGATCAGTAATGGTATCTTTGCTGACATTACTGATAACTAGCCAGCTTTCCGTTGTTGTTGCGACAGTATCGAAATCAATATCAAAAGATTCCGGTTGCATTTCTGAAATAGAAGTGATAGCCTTTGCCAAAGCTTTTCCGACGCTCGTTTTATACAGCGCAATTGGAGAATCATTGCTCATTGACCCTGTAATTTCAGAGTCATCGGACGTGGAGCAAGAGGCAATTAGCATGGCTATTGTCAGGAGTAATAAGTTTTTCATTTTTTTACCTTTTTGTTTTATTTAAGGTTTAATTAAGATTCCTATCTAAATATAGCATATTTTTTAATAAAAAGCAAGGAATTTTTAATTTTTATTTCCTTTATCCTTGTTTTTTAAATGCCTTATGACGATTCTATCGTCTCCTACGTCAAATGTAGATTTTTTAGCTAAAGTCATAGCCTGGCCGAATTCATAATATGACGGGCAATTCATAAAAAGGGCGATATACTCATCATCAGCCTTTTCGATTATCTTTCCATTCAACGGATTTATCAAAAGAGCTTCACCCTTTGATATTTTATTAGTCTGGCAAGAAACCATACAATCAGGGAATAGGGAATACCCTGATTCATTTTTAGGATAGTATACTGTTTTTGAATAAGCCAACCCGGGGATGCACCTAAAAGATACCGGAGTATTTATTGCTTTCACCAAACGGGATACATATTTTCCAAGCAATGCCAAGGCTTGCATATTCTCTTGATTACTTAGACAAGACAATTCTATGGTGACACCACTTTTGCCTAGGTATTGATCGCAGTAGTTGCCATGAAAATCATTAGGACAATAATAAGGAGTTATTCCAAGATCAGAAGCGACTGTCAATAAATTTGGATTGACATTATCAAGCGAAGGAAACATCAATAAATTTGTATCAGCGTTGGTGGTATGAAAATCAACTACGATGTCTGCAAAATCATTAGAATTCATTCCGTATGCTTTGCACAATTCTTTTTGAAGAAAATATTCATATCCTTCATGTACATCATCACACCCGAAGCAATCATTCAGGTTATGATCTAAGAAGTGAACATTTTCTAAACAAGCTCGGGGGCTGGCAATTAAAAATCCATAGTCAATTCCGTTTATAGATTTTTTAATATAGGGATTTTCATAAGTGCATCCCTGCATCCTGCACAAGTTGACTCCCGTCTTTTCATCACCGTGGATTCCACCAACAAATAATATCTTCATAGCTATCCCTTGCTAGTTTAAATAAATAATTTCTCAAATAAAATATTCACTAAATCTTATTTCTTAGCTTTCAGTATCCGTGTCTCTATCCATATTACTATTTTTGCCGAAAAGAAAAGAAGGACAAGAATAATCATATCCCGTAGGGTGAATTGTCAAAGCACAAACGCCTACGCGATAACCATTTCCCATCTTCCAATAAAAACAATTTTTACAAATATTCATAATGACTCCAGTTTCATTATTGCTTAAAAGGCAGCAAGTAACCACACGGTATCTACCTATCTATAAAATAGAAAGTATTGGATTTACACTTGCTGCCTATAAAGCCAATGATAGGAATTGAACCTACAACCTACTGATTACAAATCAGTTGCTCTACCATTTGAGCTACATCGGCGATTTGCCACTAGTTGATTTAAACAACTGAATAACGGAATCAAAATCCGCTACTGTACCGCTTGGCGAAGGAGACATCAAGCAGTCAAACAAAGATGGTACACTAGTACTATAAATAAACTATAGGCGATACAGGATTCGAACCTGTGACATCCACCGTGTAAGGGTGGCGTTCTAAACCAACTGAACTAATCGCCTTAAATAGGCTAAATCTTTTTTCTTTCCTTTCTAAGGAAAATAAACATATTGAGCAAAGAACAACGTAAGATATTTACCTTTTGCTCAAATGTAGCGTTATCTACTTTGCAGATTTTATTGTATTTACTTCTTTGCGAAGAAAACGCATTAGTAGAAATCACTATACAGTCACTACGAAAGCTCAACGTTATGAAGTTTCCTTCATAATTAAAGAAACAGTTGTTTTCACAATCCCATGACACCTCGGGAAGAAATAAGTTCTGAGAAACCGAAATAACCACATTCACGTAGTCTTTATTAATTTCCATAAAGGAGCAACCATTTGATTATAGTATTTAAAATGAAGGAAACGCAATGAGACTGATTCAACAGCAGCTGACTAATAGACTAGGAATGAAGTCAGTCTCAAAAAACCTTCAAGTTTATAGACTATGATAATAAATATTTATTATCATATCTAAACGTTTTTTAAAATTCCTAAAGCTTAGGAACAATTTATTTAAATCAAACCGAACTTTTTAATAAATCTATATGCGGATTTTCCACTAACGCTTAATTGCTTACCAATCCAAGAATAATTATATCTGCCAAACTTATTCATGCTAATTTTACAAACATCCAATATTTTTTCTTTCACCGAATCAAACTTAAAGGAATGTTCCGTATTTCCGTATTTTGTTCTACATTTTTTACAACAATATTTCTTATACTTTGAGTTTAATTCTTTTCCACAGTCACAATATCGTACTATTTTTGTTTCATACATAGGTTTAGAAAACTTATTAAAATCTTCTCCTCTATGCTTCGCTATGAATTCTTTTTTCTTTATTTTTTTCCACCTCTGCTTTACTAGGAAAACAGAATTTTCCTTAGAGGCATGACTGCATTCTCTGCTACAAAAATAAAATTTAGTAGCGGAATTTAATCTAGCGAAATCAATTTTCCATCTTAGTCTTTTAAATTTTTTACCACAGATAGGACACCAAAGAAAAATTCTATTACTTCTTTTATAGTTTTTCTTTATTATTTCGTTTGTCCCTTTTACTTTATTTAAAATTACACTGATTTCTTGGAGATTAGACAAAAAATCATTTGTGCAATCGCCATCAATATGATCTATCTCATACCCCTTTCTAGCTTTTCTTCCATTATGTACTTCCCACAGATATTTAGAATATAAAATTCTTTTGTACTCGTTTTTTGATTTTAACAAGTTTAAAGTCAAACGATTTTCGTAAACAAATAATCCGGAAGTATGGTACTTATCATAAGGGTATAAGCATTTTCTAAATCTAGATTTTACTTTTAATTTTTTTATATACATTGATTCATCCAAGTAACTTAAAAAGTAAAATAATAATGGAAGCGCCCGGACTTGAACCGGGAACCCGCGGGTTATGAGTCCGCTGCTCTAACCAATTGAGCTACGCTTCCTGACATTATTATATCCGTGCAGTAAATATAATAAATTCCGGGGCATCCCCGGTGACAGGGGGGGGGATGCCTAGCCTGCTTGCTTCAATGGGGGCTGCGCTCTTACTGTACTGAGCAATCCAGATCATCATTACCTATACGACCATCGGAGCAATGCTTATACCCTTGCAAAATACCATTTCGATATGTTGCTGTAGATTCAATTTCACCGGATGCATAATAGCCCTTCTCGATCCCATTCTCTTTTCCATTACTATATGGAGTCTCCCACATAATATCTCCTGATTCATAATAGGACTTCTCGATTCCGTTCTCTTGGCCATTCTCGTATGGAATCTCATCCTGAAGAGCTCCGGATTCATAATAGACCTTCTGGATTCCGTTCTTTTTGTCATTCTCGCATGGATACTCCCACTTAAGAGCTCCGGATTCATAATATTCCTTCCCGATTCCGTTCTTTTTGCCATTCTCGTATGGAATTTCTACCTCTAATGCTCCGGATGCATAATATTCCTTCCCGATTCCGTTCTTTTTGCCATTCTCGTATGGAGTCTCCCAGATAATAGCGCCGGATTCAGAATACCACTTGACGATTCCATTCTTTTTTCCATTCTTATATGGAGTTTCCAATGCTATTGTACCAGATTCATAATAGGCCTTCTCGATTCCATTCTCTTTTCCATTACTATATGGAATTTCTACCTCTAATGCTCCGGATTCAGAGTAAATCCTATGGATTGAATCACAAAGGCATCGTGTCCCATCTTTATAGGTAATTTTTTCGAACTCAGCATAATACTTTTCAGTACCATTCTTCATACCGTTCTTGTATGGAGTTTCCAATGCTATTGTACCAGATTCATAATAGGCCTTCTCGATTCCATTCTCTTTTCCATTACTATATGGAATTTCTACCTCTAATGCTCCGGATTCATAGTAAATCCTATGGATTGAATCACAAAGGCATCGTGTCCCATCTTTATAGGTAGTATCATTGGCATTAGCACATACAGCTAATGTGAAAATAATCAAACCGAACATAACTTTTTTCATCTTAATATCCTTGATAATACTTATATCCGTGCAGTAAATATAGTAAATTCCGGGGCATCCTCTGTGACAGGGGGGGGGGATGCCTAGTCTGCTTGCTTCAATTGAGCTACGCTTCCTAATCTAAAATAATAAAATTCTAAATCAGAGATGTTTAACCACCCGTCAGGCACACCATTTGTGTATTGTCGCAGACAAATTGTGATCCGTTAGAATATGTATTAAAATACATAAAATCTCCTATGATTTAAAAAATGAATTTGGTGGGGATCGAACCCACGACCCACGCCTTAAAAGGGCGTTGCTCTACCAACTGAGCTACAAATTCAACTAAATGCTCAGGGAGGGAATTGAACCCTCACGACCTTGCGGTCAGGGGATTTTAAGTCCCCAGTGTCTACCAGTTCCACCACCTGAGCAAATCAGCTAGACCGTCATGCCGACTTGCGGAATCTAACCTCTTTCATTTTGAGTTCTTAATTTGTGTGCAAGTCCTGGCTAAACCGAGCTAAAACTTTCCCCTCCCATTCGTCTTCCGGGCCAAGGACGCCATTATTGGCGAGCCGACGAGCCTCCCGCTCTGCCTGCAGGTGCTGGACTGTCCCCGCATCTGGAGCCCACGCCCGCAGTACCGTGGACATCCACTCGCTATCTACGCCAGTGTCAAGCGCGTAAAAGAATTCCAACAAGGCTTGCCAGTGGCGGGTATGGGCGAGAGGAGATCCCGAGACCACCACGTCCATGTCCTCCCAACAGCAGCAATTCGGCCCCGCGGAAAACTCGGCATCCACCACAGGGATGGATGTGTATCCGGGCAGCCCGGACAGGCAGGCCCAGGCAAATGGGACCTCGTCCCGGCAACAAGAGTCGATGGATCTATTGATGGACAAGTTGGCAGACTCGCGCCCGATACGCCAGCTATAGCGCTTGGTAGCGGTGCCATCGATGTTAGTCGGAGACGTGTGCGCCGAGGCGACAGGGGCCTTTGCGCTCACCTCCTCGGCCTTTTGCCTGGTGGCCTCGACGTCCACCAAGCCATCATCTCCGCGCTGAATGCAATCCACCCAGAGGTGGCCGAAATAAGTAGCAATAAGCTCCGCCATGCGACTGATCTCGGTGCAATCTTCTTCTTTTTCCGTGTTCATTTTGAATTCTCCTTAATTTGTGTGTAGTACGTCCGGGCATCATCCGCCACCGACGCCCACGCTGAAACCGCACGCCTTTTTGCATCCATGCTGCGCCAGGGCAGCACGCGGATACCCCGCCCATCTGGCATCCGCAGTGTGAAATAAGTTCCGCTGCCATTCCGGGCCGTCGCCCAGTGTCCGATCACGAGGCAAAATTCGCATAAAGTCTGCTCCTCGCTTTGCTCCTCGCCATTTGGCGTCATGAGCTTTTTCGCAAGATCTTCCGCAAGTTTTTCTTCTTCTTTTGTCATCTGTTTATCCTCTTTTACCGTGACGCCGCGATGCTGCGGCGTTACTCCAATAATATAACTAATATTTTTAATAAAAACAAGGGGATTTTTAATTTTTTTATTAAAAATTAGTTAAAAATGGCATTTTTACCACCAAAACATACCAAGATGACAAAAATGGTTATG
>Ga0172381_10001279_pt1 | contig 29881 bp, 29 predicted proteins | sample Leawel6488metaG_FD_119754 | JGI IMG/M metagenome (GOLD analysis project Ga0172381, IMG submission 119754) | Leachate microbial communities from a municipal landfill in Southern Ontario, Canada - Leachate well 64-88 metaG | ecosystem: Engineered > Solid waste > Landfill > Unclassified | place... | reverse complement strand
GGTTGATTCGATCCTCGTGGATGAAGCTCGCACGCCGTTGATCATTTCCGGGCCGGCGGAAGAATCAACGGAAAAATATTACATAGTTGATAAAATTGTTCCCAAATTAAAAGGCAGGATCATTTTGGAGAGGGATGAGATCGACGCTAAATTTAAAGGCGAAGACCTTTCTATAGGTTATGATTTTATGATCGACGAAAAAGCGCATACTGCCAGTTTGACTGAGCAGGGAGAAGCTAAAGTCTGCTCCGCGCTTAATATCGCCAATCTTCATGATCTTGAGACCATGGAATGGCGCCATCATGTATTGCAGGCGCTCAGGGCCCATAATCTTTACCGCAAGGACGTAGAATATGTAGTTAAAGAGGGGCAGGTATTGATCGTCGATGAATTTACCGGTAGGCTTATGCCCGGCAGGCGCTGGTCTGACGGCTTGCATCAGGCAGTGGAAGCTAAGGAAGGGTTAAAAATAGAGCGGGAAAATCAGACTTTAGCCACTGTAACGTTTCAGAATTATTTCAGGATGTATGAAAAATTATCCGGTATGACCGGAACCGCTTTTACCGAGGCCAATGAGTTTAAGGCTATTTATCAGCTGGATGTAGTGGTGATACCGACAAACCGGCCCCTGGTCAGAAAAAATTATTCCGACCGTATTTATAAGACAGAAAAAGAAAAGTTTAACGCTGTTGTTGAGGAGATCGTGGAATTATATAAAGAAGGCACTCCGGTGCTGGTTGGTACCATTTCTATAGAAAAATCAGAGTTGCTTTCTGAAATGCTTAAAAGGCGGGGTATCCAGCATCAGGTGCTGAATGCTAAATATCATGAGACAGAAGCCCAGATCATCGCGCAGGCCGGCAGGTTTAAAGCGGTTACTATCGCCACAAACATGGCCGGAAGAGGAACAGATATCATTTTAGGGGGAAATCCGGAATTTGTCGCCCGTAGTATTGCCAGGCAAAAAATAAAAGCCGATGACCCGAATTTCGCGCAGGAGTATAAAACAATACTTGATAAATATAAAAAAGAGTCACAGGAAGAGCATGATAAAGTGGTTGGGTGCGGAGGGCTGCATGTCCTCGGTACTGAGCGTCACGACGCCAGGCGTATTGATAATCAGCTTAGGGGGCGATGCGGCAGGCAGGGTGACCCGGGTTCTTCGAGATTCAGTGTTTCCCTGGAAGATAATCTGATGCGGCTTTTTGGTTCAAATAAACTTATCGGGATAATGAATAAACTCGGGTTAGAAGAGGGCCAGGTCATTGAGCATCCCTGGGTCACTCATTCTATCGAGATAGCCCAGAAGCGGGTTGAGCAGCATAACTTTGAAATAAGAAAACAGCTGCTTGAATATGATAATGTGATGAATAAGCAGAGAGAAGTCATTTATGCCCGGCGTAAAGAGATCCTGGAAGGTGTTGCTTTAAAAGAAGAAATAATAGAATTTGCTAAAGACGCGGTTGCGGATATAGTTTCCGGATATTATGGGGATACTTCTAAGGGCGCGGAATTGGATAAAGCCGCCTTGATTAATGCGTTTAAACTGACATTCGGCGTGGAAATCAACCCGGATCTGATAAATGATGTCAATAAAGAAGTTACAATCGAGGATGTTTCAGAAATGGCAATAAAGGCGTATGATATTAAAGAGGAAGTAGTCGGAAAAGATCTCATGCGGTTTTTAGAGCATGCCGCGTTTTTACAGATAATCGATACTAAATGGAAAGAGCACCTTTATGCTATGGATAACCTTCGCGAAGGTATCGGCTTGCGAGCCTATGGGCAGAGAGATCCGTTGATAGAATACAAGCGCGAAGGATTCCAAATGTTCAGTGATATGATGTATAGTATTGAAAGAGAAGTCGTTGAAACCGTTTATAAAATGCAGCCGGCAAAACCTGAAAGAGTCAAAGGGGTTTTTAGCGAAGTATCCAAGAATTTAGTCCATAATGAGGTTGAACAATTCGGTAATGCTCCTGTTGTTCAGGAAGAAGAGGGCGGCTCCGTAGATCTAGATATAAAGGCTGATCAGGGACCTGTTGCCCAGGCCCACGCAGGCCTTAAAGTGGGCAGGAACGATCCTTGTCCTTGCGGTTCAGGCAAAAAATATAAAAAATGCTGCGGAAAGTAAAGTCGCCAGTCGCCGGTCGCCAGTCGCCGGTCTTTAGAGATTTACTGCTTTGTGCTTTTTCCGGGATTCTATTATCACTGCCTTTTTCCAGGATAAACTTTTGGGTTTTTGCCTGGTTTGGGTTCTTACCTTTATTTTTCGCGCTGCAAAATAAATCAAAGCCGCGGGCATTCCTGCTCGCATATTTTACCGGAATAATATTTTGGCTGGGGACGATTTATTGGCTGGTGCATGTGACATTAATTGGTATGCTTCTAATGTCGCTTTATTTGTCTCTTTATTTCGGCCTCTTTGGCATTCTGGTATCGCCCTTCGCTCTTCGCCCTTCGCCCTTCGCCCCGTTCTATATTTCGTCCGTCTGGGTTATTCTGGAATATATTCGTTCTTATCTAATGACCGGTTTTCCTTGGGCTCTGTTAGGGTATTCGCAATCTTCAAATCTACCGGTTATACAGATCGCTGATATTACCGGCGTCTGGGGGGTGTCGTTCGTAGTGATGATGGCAAATAGCGTGATATTCCGGGTCACTAGGCCACCAGTTCATCAGTTCACTAGTATAATAAAAAAATTCTGGTTGCCGATAGCATGCTTGATCGCAGTTTTAGTTTACGGATATTTTTGTCTGTATCGCCCCTCGTCCTTTGCCCCTCGTCCTTTGCCCCTCAAAGTTTCTGTAATTCAGGGCAACATTCCTCAAGAACTCAAGTGGGACCCCAGCGCAAAAGATTTTATTATAGATAAGTATTTGGATATCGCTAGGGACGCGGCTAAAGAAAGCCCGGATTTGATCATAATGCCTGAGGCAACTATGCCGGTGATATTGGAGCAGTCTCCGGATATACTGGATAAGGTCAAGGGTATGGTCCAGGAAACCGATACCCCGTTACTATTCGGAATAGTTACTTTAAGGAAAGGAAATTTTTATAATAGCGCGTTGCTCATATCTCCCGGAATCGGCTTGATCCGGCAGTATGATAAATTGCATCTTGTGCCTTTTGGAGAGTTTATCCCTTTAAGGGATAAACTAACATTCTTAGAAAATATTGTGCCTATAGGGGATTTTTCCGCCGGTAAAGATTATACTGTATTTAAGGTAAAAGACGCGAAGTTTTCAGTCTTGATCTGTTTTGAAGATATGTTCCCGGAGGTATCGCGAGGATTTGTTAATTCCGGAGCGGGATTTTTAGTGAATATGACCAACGATGCCTGGTTTAAAGATACCTCCAGCCCGTTCCAGCATCTTCAGGGTTCAATATTCCGGGCAATTGAGAACCGCAGGTTTCTGGTGCGCGCGGCAAATACCGGAGTTTCAGCTTTTATTGATAGGCGCGGCAAGGTTTATACAACGCTAAGCGATGAGAAAGAGCGTAAAACATTTATTTCTGGATTTCAGGCGGCAGATGTGTATAGTATTACAAAAGGATTAACGGTCTATACTCGTTTTGGAAATTATTTTATCGGTTTCTGCCTGCTTATTTATATTTACGGATTATTTATTTTAAGAAAAAAAGAATGAAGAAAATAATTATATTGCTATTGATCATCGCCGTACCTCTTATTTTGGCGGCGTTGTATTTCATGAATATGCATTATTTGCTTTGTCCCATAGAGTATAAAGATAATATAATTATACGCCAGGACGCCGGAGGAAACGGTTTTTTTGCCGCTTCCCGTAATGGCAGGAGGATACATGAAGGTATCGATCTTTACGCGCCGATACGCACGCCTGTTTTAGCTGCCCGTTCAGGCCGGGTGGTCGCCGCTACTAGAAATAGGGGTATGGGCAACTATATAGTGATCCGTCACAGTGATGGACTAAAGACCATTTACGGACATCTTACAGACATTTTTGTTAAGAAAAATTCTTACGTACGCCAGGGCCAGATTATCGGCAGTGTAGGTAAAACCGGTAACGCCCGTTCAAATACTATTCTGCCCCATTTGCATTTTGAATTACGTAAAGACGGCATCCCTCAGGACCCATTGACTTATTTATAAAAAATGTTGAACGTCGTAATCCTTGGTATTACCAGCCTGTTAACGGATATTTCCAGCGAGATGATCTATCCGATCCTGCCGATATACCTGGTTACCGTGCTTGGTGCCAGCCCCGCCATATTAGGATTGATTGAAGGTATTGCTGAAAGCGCCTCCAGTCTGCTTAAGATATTTTCGGGTTACTTCTCGGACAAATTAAAGAAAAGGAAATTTCTTACAATAATAGGTTATTCAAGTTCTGTTGTCGGTAAGTATTTTGTTTATTTAGCGCTCAGCTGGCCGTATTTTCTGGCAGGCCGTGTTGCTGATCGTTTTGGAAAAGGTATCCGTACCGCGCCGCGTGACGCGTTGATCGCCGAAAGCGCTAAAGCCGATAAAAGAGGAGCGGCTTTTGGCCTGCACCGGGCGATGGATACGCTGGGCGCGGTTATCGGGGTGTTGATCGCGTATTATTTTGTTATTAATGCCAGGTCAAATTTAAGGAATTTGTTCCTTTGGGCGCTTATCCCGGGATTTTTGGGAGTGTTTTTTCTTTTCATTCTGAGGGAAAAGAAAAGCGCGCCTGCTGTACAAGGCCAGAAGCCGCAATTCAGGTGGAAGGCCCTGGATAAGAGGCTCAAACTGTTTTTCATCTTTACTTTTATATTTACTTTGGGGAATTCTTCTAATCAATTCCTGCTTCTGCGCGCGAAAGACCTGGGCAATCCGCTCTACTTAGTTATATTGTTTTATCTTGTTTATAACATAACTTACGCTTTGACCAGTTATCCGGCTGCCTGGCTGTCGGATAAGATCGGAAGAAAAAATATTCTTGTATTGGGGTATTTTTTCTACGGGTTGGTTTATTTGGGATTTGCTGTTAATGCTTCAGCGCAGGCCTTCTGGCTGCTTTTCGGTTTATACGGTTTTTATATGGGTTTTACCGACGGTGTGGAAAAAGCGCTTGTGTCGGATATTTCTTCGCCGGAATTGCGCGGCACTACTTTGGGCATTCACGCTATGCTGGTTGGTATCGGGCTTTTTCCGGCGTCGGTCTTAGCAGGATTGCTTTGGAAGTTTTTAGGGCCCAGCGCTACTTTTTATTTCGGAGCTGTGATGGGGATTACTTCAAGCTTCGGGCTCTGGTTTATTCTTAAAGGGCTTTAAATTTTTTCCTTCGGTTCCATGTGGACTACAACGTCGGTCACTTCGGGGATCTCTTTTTTCAGGGCCTCTTCAATAGAATAGCTTATTTGATGCGCTTCTTTGATAGGCATAGATGGATTGACTTGTACATGCAGATCAATATGAATATCATCCGGCCTTCCTCTGGTCCTGATCTTATGACAGGTTTGAACTCCGTTAATGCCTAATACCACATCCACGATCCTCTTAATATCTACTATAGCTACTGTGTCGCATAACACGCGGGAGCTTTCTCGTATTATCTCAAATGCTGAGTAGCATATGATCAAGGCAATAATGATAGTGACGATAGGGTCAACAATAGGTTTGACCCCCAGGCGCATCATTATTAAGGCCGCTATAACAGAGAGCGATACAAGTATATCGGCTTTGGTATGCAGGGAGTCGGAAACAAGCAAATCGCTTTTTAACTGTTTGCCTTTTTTGTATTCATAGGACATTACCCAGATATTGATTATGAGGGTGGTTAGCATAACGATAAAGCTATAGATATTCACATTAGGAGTGACCGGGTTGAATATGCGCCTGATACCGCCCTGAATAAGTTCGAAAGAGACCAGGAAGAGGAGTAATGCGATCCCCAAAGAAAAGAATGTTTCATACTTTTTATGGCCGTAAGGATGGTCATAGTCAGTGGGTTGGCTGGCAAAGTATATGCCTATCAGGCACACTATATTAGAGGCTCCATCAGAAAGGGAATGGAACCCGTCAGCCGTGATACTTGATGTTTGGCTGATCAAACCGAAAATGATCTTGGCTATGGCAACCAGCCAGTTCAGCGCCAGGATCCATATGAGGATCAGCTTTATTTTATTGTAATGCGCCTTAAAATTATTCTCCATTCCTTTATTATATATAATACCGGTTTTATTGCAATAGGTTTGATGCTGTGATAAAATAAGACAATATGAGATCCCAGAAGCCGTTTTTAGCCGTATTAGTGACCTTTTGCGTTATAACTTGCGCTTATGCGCAGCCAACAACCCCTGTCGCGCAATCCCCCGTAAGTAATATACCTTTGATCGAGAATTTTAAAAATACAGACCGGGTCTTGATCCTTGCGCCTCATCCTGATGATGAAGCAATAGCCTGTGCCGGCGTGATCCAGAATGCTTTAGATAGCGGCGCCCAGGTGCGGGTTGTTTATCTGACTAATGGCGATCATAATGAATTCGCGTTTATCGTCTATGAAAAGCGTTTGGTGTTTAGGAAAGACGCGTTTATCCATTTAGGTAATTTGCGTAAAAAAGAAGCCGTCAGAGCGATGAAAGTCCTTGGTTTGAGCGAAGACAAACTCTTATTTTTAGGTTATCCTGATTTCGGGACTTTTGCCGTATTTGCCCGGTATTGGCAGCGTTCCCGGCCCTATATGAGCTGGCTTACCCGAATTTCCAGCGTTCCTTATAAAGGGGATCTGTCTTATGGTGCCTCTTATACGGGTGAAAGCGTCCTTAGCGACATAAAGCGCGTTTTAATGGATTATAAGCCAAACAAAATATTTGTTTCTCATCCTGCTGATACAAATCCTGATCATCGCGCGGATTACTTATTTTTAGAAATAGCCCTGGCTGATACGGAAAAATTCATCGGCAGGCCACGGGTTTATTCATATTTAGTGCATAGTTATGGCTGGCCTGTCCCGCGGCATTATCATCCGGAGTTATGGCTTATGCCGCCTGAACAATTTCAGAAGTCCGCGGCGGAATGGAAGAAATTTGAATTAAGCGCTGAGCAATTGAATAAAAAATATATGGCTATTCTTTGTAATAAGACGCAGACTGAGTCCAGCGCTTTTTATCTTTTTGCGTTTGCCCGCAGGAATGAATTATTCGGAGATTTCCCTGCCGTGCGGCTCATCGATAGAAAAGAGCCGAATGAAGGGAAGCTCTTAATGGGGGTCAGGATCCTGGATGATCTGATGCGCGGAACTTCTGAGGGGGAGACTGCCGAAGATGCTTTAGTCCTGAGAGGCAGGGGTAAGGTGCGTTATGAGATCAAGGACGGTTGTTTTGTGGTGGGCATTACTAAGCCCAGAGAAGCAGTTTCGCGTTTTAGCGCCATGGTTTATATCTTTGGTTACAGCAAGAAGATTCCTTTTGAACGGATGCCTAAAATATGCATGATCTCACAGCGTAAGGATCTCGCGGTTTTTGACGCTAATAATCAGATCAAGGCTGAAGGCGCGACTTTGGAATTCGGCGAAAAAGAGGTTGTGTTTAAAATACCTTTAGAAATACTGGGGGATCCCGATTTTGTTTTGGTTTCTGCCCGGGCGCAGACAACTATGCTGCATCATGATGCCAGCGCGTTCCGTAAAATAATCTTAAAATAATGAATGAAGAACTGAAAGTTGATATTAGGCCTTATAGGCAGGAGGATAAGGGCAGCGTAAGGGATATCGCCGTTGATACGGCTTTTTTCGGAAATAGCGGAGAGATATTTCTGCCTGATCGCGAGGTTCTGGGAGATATGTTGACAGCCTACTATCTTGATTATGAGCCTGAATCGGTATTTGTTGCCGAGCAGGACAGTCAAGTGGTCGGGTATATTATGGGCTGCGTTGATACCGTGAAGTCGCATAGTGTGATCGATAAAAATATTATGCCCGGAATAATACGAAAAGGTTTGCTGCGCGGCTTGTTATTTAAAAGCAGAACTTTAAGTTTCGCGTTTTTTTCTTTACGCAGTTTGATCAGAAGGGAATTCCGCAGGCCGGATTTTTCTCAAGAGTATCCGGCGCATTTCCATATTAATATAGCGGACGGGTTCAGGGGTAAAGGGTTAGGCCGTAAATTACTTGATGCATTTTGCTTTTATTTGGAAAATAAGAATATCAGAGGTGTATGCGCCTGGACATTCAGCGAAGGCGGTAAAAAATTGTTCTCTTCAGCCGGTTTTTCCCTGCTTTATAATCAAAAGGTTACTTATTTTGATTATCTTTTGCGCAAAGAACTATTTTTAAATTGTTGGGGCAAGAAATTAGGGGGAGCCAAATGTTAGAATTGAAAGCTTTAAGAATAAAAAAGCCGCAGGACCTGAATGTCATACTTGGGCAGAGCCATTTTATCAAGACCGTAGAAGATATTTATGAGGTATTGGCCGGTTCGGTACCGGGAATAAAATTCGGGTTCGCGTTTATAGAATCTTCAGGCGCCTGTAAAATAAGGTCAGAGGGGAATGATTCCGAATTAAAAAGATTAGCCGAAGAAAATGCCCTGGAGTTGGGCTGTGGGCACATTTTTATAGTATTTATCAAAGATGCCTATCCGATCAATGTGCTGAACGCCATTAAGGGTATTCCCGAGGTATGTAATATTTTCTGTGCTTCCGCAAACCAGGTAGAGGTAGTTATTGCCGAAACAGAAAATGGCAGAGGGATTTTAGGCGTGATCGACGGTCAGAAACCCAAGGGCGTGGAGAACACCGAGGATATTGCCTGGCGTAAGGATCTGCTGCGTAAGATCGGGTATAAGCTTTAATTTCTTCTTGAAAACTGCCGAGAGCTTGTTATAATCTCTAACCTATGGATCCTAAAAATAAATCAAAAAATCTTCAGCGCTATCTGGCTTGGATAGGCCTTAATTTTTGTTCTACTATGGTCAAGCTGCTTCCTGGCAGCATGATCTATGGATTTGCAAGGTCTATTGCCTGGCTGGCTTATAAATTCGTCGGTAAGCAACGCAAGTTAGCTTTTGACAGCCTTTCTATGGCTTTTGAACAGGAAAAACCCGCAGAAGAACTACGCCGGATAGCCAAAGAATCTTTTGTGGATATGGCTAAATCAGCGGTTGAACTTATGTTTTTGATGGAAAAGCCGCAGGCCCTGAAAGAACGGGTGGATTTTGTAGGTAAAGAAAATCTTGAGAAAGCCTTGTCCGAAGGCAAAGGTGTCATATTGGTTAGTGCCCACTTCGGTAATTTTCCTCTGATGATGGCAAAACTCAGCCTCGAAGGGTACAAAACTGCCGGAATAATGCGGCAGATGCGTGATGAGCGGACTGAGAAGTTTTTTCTTTCTAAGCGCAATAACATGGGCGTACAGACTATTTACAGCCAGCCGCGCAATACCTGCGTTAATGAATCGATCCGTGCTCTGAGAGATAACAGTATTTTGTTCATACCTATTGATCAGAATTTCGGCACAGCCGGCGTATTCGTAAACTTTTTCGGCAGGCAGGCGGCAACAGCTACGGGGCCGGTTATTTTAGCTCAGCGCACGAAAGCCAGGATCTTACCTTGTTTTATTGTCCGTCAGCCTGATGACCGGCATAAGATTTTCTTTGAACCGCCTTTAATTTTAGTTGAAGGAAAAGATGAACGTGATACAATACATATTAACATACAGCGCCTTACGGATGTTATTGAGGCCTATATAAGAAAATATCCTGTGGAGTGGAGCTGGGTCCATCGCAGGTGGAAAAGTAAGCCCAGTCAATAGGAGGAAAATACCATGGCTGAAGAGTCTAAAAAAGAATGCGGTTGCTGTTCCGGATCAGGGTCAAAAATGATCGGCACAATGATAAAGGTAGTTATAGGTTTAGGATTTCTGGTTTTGGGTATCTTAGCCTTAATCAGGTGGCTGCCTGCTTTGTTAATAGTAGGCAAAGGCTGTATCGGATTGTTCCTGATCTTGGCCGGGGTAGTAACACTAGCAATAGCCAAAGATTGATCAGGTTGTTATATTGTAGATAAAACCAACAGGTTTATCAAAAATCCGTCAGGTAATTTTTTACTGATTTAAACTAAAAAAATATGGAAACAATTTTAAAGAAAGAAATAATACTTAACAAAAATTGCTGCAGAGCTGTCGGAGTTTTTTCGTTTGTCCTGCTGATCGCCCTGGGCGCGTTTGTGCGCCTGCCGTTGCCTTTTACCCCTGTGCCGGTTACATTACAGACCTTCTTTGTCCTACTGGCAGCAGCTGTGCTTGGGGGAAATCTAGGCACGCTTACTCAGCTCATTTATATTGGGCTTGGTTTATCCGGAATGTCTGTGTTCACCGGTTCCGGCAGCGGTATGTTTTATCTTCTTGGGCCCACTTCAGGCTATCTTCTTGGATTTGTATTGGCAAGTATTCTGGTATCACGGTTTATAAGGAGAGTGGAATCCAGGCCCGTGTTCGCGTTCCTCTTATTCTTGGCCGCTGATTTTATACTTTTGGCCTGCGGGACTTTTTGGCTTAAATTTATATTGGGGATAGATATTCAAAAGGCCCTGTTTATAGGGTTTGTTCCGTTTATCGCGGGAGATGTATTCAAGGTAGCCGCTCTTACGGCTGTATTTTTTAAATTTAAAGCCAGGTTCAGGCAGATTTTTTAATTATTCTGCAGCGGGTTTCGCCAAGCTGAGGAGGAGTAAGATGAGAAGAGGATTTCTTATTTTGGCTTTAGCAATGGCGGCATTTTTAGCAGCAGCATTATGTATTGCCGAGGAAATCCAGGTGTCCCCGGTTTCCGTAGAACCGGCCGAACAGTGGCTTTGGGGCGAAGTAACTTTGGTTAAGCCCGGTGACAGGACAATAACGGTTAAGTATGCCGATGCCGAAACCGATAAAGATATGAAGATGACTTTTTCGGTGGATGATAATACCAAGTTTGAGAATGTGAATTCTTTTGATGAGATTAAGCCGGGTGATTCGGTAAGTTTTACTTATATATCCGCAGCGGAAGGAAAAAATATAGCTAAAACCGTAAATTTAGAGAAGATTGATGAAGCCCCTGCCGCTTCCGGGAGCCCTGTTGAAGAAGTATTTGGCGAGCAACAGTTGGATATGCCCGTGTCTTCTACTACGCCGGATATCACGCAAGAACAGGCGCCTGTTTTAGAGCAGCAAGCTATTTCTAATTCTGTTGACAGCGGTAAATAAGATAACGTAAACAATTCCGTGTAATTAGAAAGGCAGGGCGAATAAGCCCTGCCTTATCATTTTATGGAAGGAATAAAATTAGTAATTTTTGATCTGGATGGTACGCTGGTTGACGCATACAAGGCTATTGTAAAAAGCGTTAATTTTTCTTTAGCTGCTTTGGGCTATCCGACTAAAAGGGCCCTGGATATAAAACGTTCGGTAGGCTGGGGCGAGGCAGGTTTGTTTGAGCCTCAGGTAGCAAAGAGAGATTTGAAGAAGATTATAAATATTTACCGCCGGAATCACGCGAAATCTTTATTGAAATATTCTCGTGCGCTTCCGGGAACAATGAAGGTGTTGAAATATCTTAAGAAGAATAAATACAAATTAGCCATAGCCAGCAACCGGCCGACAAAGTATTGCCGGATAATATTAAAGCACCTGGATCTTGAGAGATATTTTAATGTTGTTCTTTGCGCCGATAAACTAAAACATATAAAGCCGCATCCGCAAATACTGTTCAGGATCATGAAGCGGTTTCGTTGCACGCCTTTCCAGACAGTTTATGTCGGGGATATGGTTATAGATGTCCAGGCAGGAAAGCGCGCCGGGGTTAGGACAATTATTGTTCCCACGGGTTCAAGTTCAAAGAAAGACATAATCAAAGAAAAACCGTGGAAGATAATAAGAAGCCAGGTCGATCTGTTGAACATGCTTTAAGCCGGGCTTTTTGCTTGACAGCGCCGTAATTTCTATATAGTATAAAAAATTGATATGCAGCCAATTTGCCCATGAGATCTTTTAAGATCGTAAATGTATTACTTTTAGCCGTATTTATCTTTTCCGGTTGCGCTTCGTCTAAAGGCGCTAAACATTTGGTGGCTAAAACTGACAGTACTTCCGGCACAACGCTTTTGTCTCCTTACTCCGGGCCTAAAGTTAAGATCGCGTTGGCTGATTTTGAGATCAAAGCTGTTAAAGCAACCGGCGATGTCGGGATCGGCTTAAAGGAAATGTTCAGTGCTGCTCTTTTAAATTCAAATCGTTTTCAGATCGTTGATCCGCAGGCTTTAAATGCGGCCACAAAGGAACAGGCGCAGGTTGAACAGGGGCTTATTATCAGTGTTGCGGTCGCGGAATTTGAACCGAGTGCTTCCGGAGGTAGTGCGGGAGTAGGCGGCGGCGGCGGAGTAGGCAGTGGATTTATGGGCGCGCTTTTAGGTGGTTCACCGAATAAGGCGCATGTGGCATTGGATGTGCGTATTGTTAATCCCGCTACTTCTAATATCCTTTTTTCTTCCCGTGTCCAGGGCCAGGCTTCTGATGTCAGTGGCGCGATCATGGGAGGGTTTTTAGGCAGTTGGGCATTAAGCCCTGGTTTAAGCGGTTACGCAAATACCCCGATGGAAAAAGCTATCCGCATTTGTATCATAGAAGCTGTAAGATATATTTCAGGCGCTGTTCCGCCGAGATATTTTAAATACTAACGAGGAGGTTATTATATGGGGATAGGAAAGAGGCATCGTAGAGGAAAACTTAATTGGCGTTCAAAACGGGCGAATAAAGGCAAGAAACCCTGTTTGGGCCATTAATTTTTAGAAGATTTTTCGAAAGTTATTAGATAAAATACAGGCTGTTAACTATTTTTTAAAGAAATAGATTGACAGCCGTATTTTTTAGTATTACAATTATAAAAATCGTAATACACTACAACAGGAACAATAATGGCTCAACTAGTCAGGTTTGGGGTTTCTTTAGAAAAAGACTTGCTTGCTGCTTTTGACCTGCGTTTAAAGGGAAAAAAGTATACTAATCGTTCTGAAGCTATCCGCGATTTGATCCGGGAAGAATTGGTGAGGCAGCAATGGCAGGAAGGCAGTGAAATTGCCGGGACCATTACCATGATCTATGACCATCATAAACGTGAATTAGTCAACAAATTGATGGATATCCAGCATGATTTTGGAAATATTATTATTTCTACTCAGCATATCCATTTGGACCATCATAACTGTTTAGAGATAATCGCGGTAAAAGGTAAGCCCAGCCAGGCCCAGGAGCTTGCGGATACCCTTAAGGCAATAAAATGGGTAAAGCACGCGGTATTGAATATGTCTTCTACGGGCAAGGATATATAGAAGTATTATTTTTTTGACAATTAGTAACACGAAATAAATAAACGTATCATAAAAAACACCCGCCTTCTTCTCGCGAAAGATTCCGGCGGGCGCGGTACTTGGCAAAGAACATTAAACAACCAAGCCCAGTTATAAGTATACCATAAACTTCAGCTGGGTGGAACAACAGATGAGGGAGGGGGTATATTTATGGCAGCTTCTAAAAAAGTGGCGTTGTTTTTTGTGGTATTCACGTTTTTTTGTTCTGTGTATGTCTTCGCCGATGACGCATTGATCATGAATGAGATCAATCAACTAAAAGAGCGTATTGCGTCTTTGGAAAAGAGGGTATTGGACCAGGATAAATATATTATTAAGCAGGATTTAACAGTTAGTTCACAGCAGAAGGTGATATCAGGCTACGAATCAAAATTGTCGCAATTTGAGGAAAAACTTAAGCGGGTTCCGGGTGAGCCTATGCAATTGATGGAAGGGCTTGAGCTTGGGGCGGGAGCGACAATGATCGTTCAGGGGGCAACTAATACAAATTATGCCCCGGACGGCGAAACACTAAAAAAGAACCGCACTGATGGGTCGTATACCGCGGATATTACTTTAGCTAAAGAGTTTAAAGAATTTAATAGCAGGGCATTTTTACACCTTGAAGGCGGCCAAGGATCGGGAGTTGAAGATAACCTTACCTTATATAGTAACGTTAATCGGGACGCCGACGATCATGAAAGTGTCAGATTAACCGAGATTTGGTATGAACAGGGTTTGTTTGGGGACAGGGTTGCTTTGACTTTCGGTAAACTTGACCCAACTGCTTATTTTGACCAAAGTGAAATTGCTAATGATGAAACTACCCAATTTTTAGGCAGGATATTCCGTAATTCTCCGACTTTGGAGTTTCCGGATAATGCCCCGGGTATCCGGGCGGCATATATGCCTAAAGAGTGGATAGAGATCGGCTACGGATTGTTTAATACTAAGACAAGCTGGGAAAAAATTGACAATAACCTGTTTAATATTGGACAGGTTTGTTTTAAAACAAAGTTCTTTGATCTTGCCGGTAACTATCGTTTGTATGGTTGGAGCAATAATGCCTATCATACGAAATGGCTGGATGATACTAAAACAAAAGAAACATCATATGGTTTTGGTTTAAGCTTTGATCAAAAGGCCAATGAAATTACAACCGCCTTTTTACGTTACGGCTGGCAAAATCCCCAGGTTTATAATCCTGATCCCGTTGTCCCGGCGTCAAATAGCGAAAATTATTCGCTGGAGCATTCTTGGAGCGCTGGTGTTCAATTAGAGGGTAAGCCTTGGGGCAGAGAGAAAGATGTGGTTGCGTTTGCTGTTGGCCAGGTATTCCCTTCAGGTGATTATAAGAAAGCCGGAGAATTACTTGATCCGGCGCGAAAAGCCGAGGCAGAAGGCCACATTGAAGCTTATTATAGGATACATATAAATGATCATTTATCATTGAGCCCGGATTTTCAATATATCTGGAATCCGTTCGGTAATGATGTTTCTGAGGACGCGAATGGTATTTTTGTTGGTGGTATGAGAGCGCAGGTGGATTTTTAAACTTAAGGAGGAGCGATATGCATATACCAGATGGGTATTTAGGGCCGACAACATGCGGTATTTTTTACGCTGTAATGCTGCCGATATGGGTTGTTGCTTCCAGGATAGTAAAGAGTACTTTAAAAGCTAAACAAGTACCGCTTTTAGCAATAGGCGCGGCTTTTAGTTTTGTGATCATGATGTTCAATGTTCCGATACCCGGAGGGACTACAGGACACGCGGTGGGCGGAGTTTTGGTCGCGATCCTGCTCGGCCCCTGGGCAGCTTGTATCGCTATAACTGTTGCCTTGGTTATCCAGGCACTGCTATTCGGTGACGGCGGTATCACTGCTATTGGCGCGAATTGTTTTAACATGGCGTTTGTATTGCCATTTGTGGGGTACTATTTGTATAGGGTTATTAGTTATAACGCTTCTGAATATTCAAATAGGAGGGTTATTGCCGCAGGCATAGCCGGATATATTTCTATAAATATTGCGGCGTTACTGACTGGAATTGAATTTGGGCTGCAACCGGTGTTGCATCACACGGCTAATGGGCAGGCCCTCTATTGTCCGTATGGATTAAATATTGCTGTTCCGGCTATGGCAGGAGAGCATCTTTTGGTATTTGGTTGGGTTGAAGCAATAGTAACCGCACTTGTAATAAAATATTTACTAAAACAAGCTCCGGAGCTTTTGGAAGAAGGAGGGAAATAACCATGAGAATAACAACTAAATTATGGATAGGTTTATGCGCGTTGATTGTTTTATCTCCGCTGGGCCTGCTTTTACCGGATCATTTTAAGGCTGGCGCTGCCTGGGGAGAGTGGGGTAATGATGAAATTAAAGAGCTGGTGGGATACATTCCGCGTGGATTGGAAAAACTTTCCAGTCTTTGGAGCGCGCCTATACCCGATTATGCTTTTAAGGGTTGGGAAGATAAAGGGTTATCTCAATTAAGCCTGGCTTATATATTTTCGGCTATATTGGGAATAGCAATTATTGTTGGTTTAATTCTTCTCATAGGAAAGTTGCTTAGGACTAAAGAGGAATAGCACTGATATAACAACCAAGAGGTAAGTTAATTGTGAAGCCTAATTTTAGACGATTTATTTTATATCTAGGCCGTTGGCAGTTGAGTACTCCTATTCTTTGGCTTGTAGTTAGGCAACTTGGCGCAGGGATCTGGCCTACTGTTCTCGCTAACCTAATAGGGGGAACGATATTCTTTTGGGTTGATAGATTTATATTTACCAGTTATGCGGTTGAGCTTTGGCAGTTTAAAGATAGCGGAAGATGCGAGAAATGCGGTAAAGAAGAAAGTTTATGGAGGTTGGCCTTTGCCCCGAATTATGACAGGAGGAACACGTCGCCAAGTTTTTTGTGCCTGGCCTGTTCAAAAGAGAAGACCGATGAATTAAGGCTAAAAGGCTATAAAATCAGAGGAAGGAGTCGGTAATAATTGAATGATTGTATTGACCGGTGGAGCTGGATTTATCGGGAGCTGCTTCCTTTGGAGGCTTAATAGAGAAGGCATAAAAAACGTAATCGTCGTAGATAATATCGGCGATAGAAGTAAATGGAAAAATCTTGCGGGTAAGCGCTATCTTGAATATATACAAAAAGATAAGTTCATCCAATTAGTGGAGAATAACAGCTTTCCTGCCCCTACTCATATTATCCATATGGGGGCGTGTAGTTCAACTTTAGTAACCGATTTTGATTATCTGTTATGCGATAACTACGAATATTCAAAAAAGCTTGCACTTTGGGCGTTTAGACATAACGCCGCGTTTCTTTATGCTTCTTCTGCTGCTACTTACGGGGATGGCCAGTTCGGTTACGATGATAGCAACGAGAATACTCTGCGCCTAAAGCCCTTAAATATGTACGGTCAATCAAAACAGTTGTTTGATCTTTGGGTACTTGACAATGGATATGAAGGCAAAGTGACGGGTTTGAAATTTTTTAATGTTTTTGGTCCGAATGAATATCACAAGGGAGAAATGAGGAGCATTATCTGTAAAAAATTCTTTGAGGTAAATAGCAACAATGCAATACGTTTATTCAAGTCTTACAATCCGGAATATAAGGATGGGGAACAAAAGCGGGATTTTGTATATGTTAAGGATGCGATTGAAGTCATGTATTATTTCTTTACAAATCCCGCTAAAACAGGTATCTTTAATCTGGGCACAGGACAGGCTAGCAGTTGGAATGACCTTGCCCGGGCATTATTTGTTGCTTTAGGCAGGGAATTGAGAATTGAATATGTTGATATGCCCGGATATATAAGGCCGCAATATCAGTACTTTACCCAAGCCAAGCTTGATAAGCTTAGAAACAGCGGTTGTGGCTGTAGGTTTCATTCTCTTGAAGAAGCAGTCAGGGACTATGCGGTTTATCTTAAAAATGATGGATATTTATAATTATTTTTGATTAATTTATCAGGAATATGCACGAAACCAGATTTGTTGAAGAGATAATTTTTCATTTAAAGAAAGCCTTAGCTAGGCATAGCCCGGCAGCGCGCGCGTTGGTGAAAGTCAGGCTGAGCCCGTTTTGCCATGTAACTGCTGATGGTTTAAAAGGGACTTTTGAGATGGTTGCTGAGATTGAAGGTTTTAAGAATGTTGAGCTTGAGATTAGCCCGTTACTTCTTAATATTACATGCAAAGATTGCGGTAATGTATTTGAAATATCAAAGATAACCTTTCATTGTAATAAATGCATGAGTACTAATATTGATGTGAAAAAAGAAAAAGAATTTATTGTCGATTTTATTGAAATAAAAACAGGGACCTGTAAATAAAGCCTTTAAATATAATGAGAAACAAAAATAATTTTATTGAGCGCTCGATCATGGGCGCTTTGTCATTTTTTAAAGATTCTATTTACGCCGAAGAGTACGCTTCCTATAAGGGGTTTTTACAGTGTTTGGATGTAAGGATTAAGGTTCTGATCATGCTGCTTTTCGTAGTATGTGTGATCTTATCCAAAAACATTTTTGTTATTTTCTTTCTTTATCTATTATGTTTGTTATTGAACATATTCTCGCGCATAAATATCCTGTTTTTTTTGAAAAGGACTTGGATCTTCATACCTTTATTTTCTCTTTTTATCGCTTTACCGGCAATATTTAGCGTAGTCACTCCGGGTGATGAGGTATTTGGATTCAAACTGGCAGTTTTCCATTTAAGTATTACCCGGCAAGGTTTACTATCGGCCGGGATATTCTTGATCCGGGTAGTTACCAGCGTATCGTTTGTGATATTACTTACCTTAACTACAAGAAATACCGAGCTTTTGCGGGCTTTGCGTATATTTAAAGTGCCGCAGATCTTCGTAATGATCATTGGTATGTGTTATAGGTATATTTATCTGTTTGTAGAAGTTATCGAGAACACTTATTTAGCTATAAAAAGCAGGGTGGGGCTTTTAATGCCGCATAAAAAAGGCAGAGATATTGTAGCTTGGAATATCGGTTCTCTTTGGCAGAGGTCATATTATCTGAATCAGGCTGTTTACAATGCCATGCTTTCCAGGGGTTATACTGGCGAGCCAAAGACCATGCATGAATTTAAGACTTCATATTTGGATTGGGTAAGCCTTTTTGGTTCTTTAGCGGTAATTTTCTTGGCTCTATATTTAGGAAATGCTAAGATATGAAAAAATTAATTTTTGAATTAGAAGACGTATGGTATTCGTATCTCTCAAAATTTCCCGCTCTTTGCGGAGTTGATCTGAAGATCGGAGAAGGGGAAAAAATCGCTATTGTCGGAGCCAATGGTACCGGTAAAACAACATTATTGCAGTTGTTAGACGGATTAATATTTCCGGATAAAGGTGTCATCAGAGCTTTTGGAAACCGGCTTAATGAAGAATTGTTCAGCGAACCGGATCTTGCCCGTAATTTCAGAAAAAAAGTCGGGTTTGTTTTTCAGAATGCCGATGTGCAATTATTCTGTCCGACGGTAAAAGAGGATATTATTTTTGGCCCTTTGCAATTAGGAGTTGGCCATGAAGAAACTATTAAGCGGCTTAAGGATATCTCTGAGCAGTTAAATATCGCGCATTTGATCGAACGTTCGCCTCATCAGCTGAGCGTGGGCGAAAAGCGCAAAGTCGCTATTGCCACGACCTTGGCTGTATCCGGCGAAGTCCTGATACTGGATGAGCCGACAGCAGGCTTGGATCCTAAGACAACCCGCCATATCGTTGACATAATATTGCAGGCGAACAAAAACGGCGCTACTATTATTACCGCGACCCATGACTTACACATCATTGAAGAGATCGCCGATACCATATATTGCTTGGGCAGTAACAGGAATATAGCCCGCTCAGGCGCTTCCAAGGATTTGCTAAAGGATAAAACTTTTCTTGAGGAAAATAACCTCGTGCATGTGCATAGGCACGCGCACGCGGATGCGATACATACCCACGAACATGAACATATTGACCACCACCATTAAATCTGCTTTAGTTTAAAACCTGTTGTTTGGGTTCAGGCCTTGTGATATTATAAAAATACAAGAATTAGCGTAAGGAAAGATAAAATATGACAAATTATATCTGGGCTATTGGGGCAAGCATATTTGTTAGCTTGATATCTTTAGTAGGGGTTTTTAGTTTGTTCCTTAAAGGGAATTTATTGGAAAATATATTGATCCCTTTGATAGGGTTTTCAGCCGGTGGGCTGATCGGCGGCGCGTTTCTGCATATTATGCCTGAGGCAATTGAAGAGTATGGCTCACATAACGTTTTCTTGTATCTGATAGCAGGATTTATATTATTTTTTATACTGGAAAAATATCTTCATTGGCGCCATTGCCATAAAGGCGGGGAATGCACAGTTCATCCTTTTACTTACCTTAATCTTGTCGGTGACACGGTACACAATTTTACGGATGGCCTGATTATCGGGGCAAGTTTTGTGGTGAGTATCCACTTTGGGGTTGTCACTACTCTGGTGATCGTTCTCCATGAGATCCCTCAGGAGATTGGAGATTTCGGGGTATTAGTCTACGGCGGATTCAACCGCTCAAAGGCGTTGTTATTCAATTTTGTTACCGCATTAACTTCTGTTTTAGGGGCCGCTCTGGGTTATCCGCTTTCCAAACATATCCAAGGATTCTCTATGTATTTATTGCCTATGGTTGCCGGTGGGTTTGTCTATATCGCTGCCTGTGATCTTATCCCGGAAATCCATAAGCAAAGCGATAATAAAAAAGAAATACTTTCGCTTGCAACTTTTCTTTTAGGCATAATATTTATTTATATATTTGGTATTGCCTTTCCTCACTAATAAATAACTATGAGAGCTATTGCTTTGATTTCCGGAGGTTTAGACAGCCTGCTTGCTGCCCGGCTGGTGAAAGAGCAGGGGGTAGATGTGCAGGGTATATATTTTGATACTCCTTTTTGCCTGCGCGATAAGACACTGGAAGATAAACGCGCGAAAGCGTTGAAGGATATGTCGCGTTCTATCGGCGTGGAATTAAGAATAGAGAAACTTAATGGTGAATATTTGGCCATGCTTAAGGATCCTAAACATGGGTTTGGTTCAAATATGAATCCTTGCATTGATTGTAAGATCCTGATGTTGGCCAAGGCAAAAGAATTAATGCCTGAATTAGGGGCGAGTTTTATTATTACCGGAGAAGTTCTCGGGCAAAGGCCGATGTCACAGTACCGGATAGCTTTGGAAAAGATAGAAAAAGAATCAGGGCTGGAGGGGTTATTGTTAAGGCCTTTGTCTGCGCAGCTTTTGCTACAGACCATTCCTGAGCAAAAAAGATGGATCAAGCGTGAATTACTGGCAGGGTTTACCGGCAGGAGCAGAAGGCCGCAGATAGAGCTGGCAGCAAGGTTTGGCATTAAAGACTATCCTAATGCTGCCGGAGGATGCCTTTTGACTGATCCCGGATTTTCCCGCAGGCTGGAAGACCTGATTAAACATGGGGCCATGGATATGGATAATATTGCTTTGCTTAAAATAGGCAGGCATCTGCGCCTTGGCCCTAAGACAAAATTGGTTGTAGGCAGAAATGAGAAAGAAAATAACCTGCTCTTAGAAACTGCCAAAAATGGCGATTATATCTTTATGCCGGATATTAATACTCCCGGGCCGACATGCCTGGTTAGGGGGGAGATTAATAAAGATACCGTTCAAATCTCTTGTTCTGTCGCTTGTTATTATTGCAGGCTTAAAGATGAGGCGTTAAATATTGAATATTGGAGCTATCCGGATAAAGAGAAGAAAATGCTCAATATTGTACCGATAAAGGAAAACGAGCTTAATAAAATCAAAATATGAAAGAGGCTTTGCTTTATAATAAGTCCGCGGATAATTTCGTAGATTGTTTTTTGTGCGTGCATCGCTGTAAGATCGCTGAAGGTAAATTCGGTTTTTGCGGAGTTAGGCAGAATATCAAAGGCATTCTTTATTCTCACGTGTACGCCCGCCCTATTGCAATGCAGGCTGATCCAATTGAGAAAAAACCGCTGTATCATTTTCTTCCCGGTACAAAGAGCTTTTCCATTGCTACGATCGGCTGTAATTTTCACTGCGGATTCTGCCAGAATTGGCAGATATCGCAATTAAGAGCAGATGACACCGCTCAATATCCCGGCAGAGACGTTGCGCCCGAGGAAATTGTCGTACAGGCTTTAAGGCACAAATGTCAAAGTATTTCTTATACCTATACTGAGCCAACTATATTTTTTGAATATGCGCTGGATATTGCAAAATTAGCCAAAGAAAAAGGATTATACAACATTTTTGTGACTAATGGCTATATGACCAAAGAGTGCCTGGAAATGGCCCGGCCATACCTTGACGCGGCGAATGTGGACCTGAAATTTTTTAAGAATGAATCATACAAGAAGATCTGTTCAGCTACTCTGGATCCAGTACTTGATTCTATACGCCTGATGCATATGATGGGCATCTGGGTTGAAGTTACAACGTTAATTATTCCGGCTGAAAATGATTCAGAGCAGGAATTAAGAGAGATAGCGAGTTTTATCGCTTCAATTGATAAAAATATACCCTGGCATATCTCACGGTTCCACCCTGATTATAAATTTATTGATCATGAAGCAACCGCAGAGAAGTGCCTTAGGGATGCTATGGATATAGGGAAGAGCTCCGGCCTGAAATATGTCTATGCGGGCAATGTAACGGGATGGGGCAATGATACCGAGTGCGCCAATTGCGGGAAATTGTTGATTAAACGCGAAGTATTTGATATCTTAGAGTATAACGTAAAAGGCGGAAAATGTATTTATTGCGGAAATAATATACCAGGGGTATTCTAAAAATGAAAAAAATTGATTGTAATAAGTGCCCGGACATGAAATTTTGCTGCCAGACCGGGGCATGGGTTGATCTTGAGGAAGCTAAGAGAATACTGGAACTGAAGCTCCCGGGTAAATTTTACGAATTTAAAAAAGATAAAGATTATCCTTCCGGATACAGGATTGGCACAAGCGTGGGTTATAATGCCTGCACGTTTTTAACGCCCGACGGACTTTGTTCGATCCATATTGCCGATTATAGCCGTAAACCCGCCCACTGTATCGAGTTTCCTTACGAGAAAGGCAAGATCGCTCCGTTTACCGGAGAGCTCTGCATTCTGGCTTTGGATAAGAAGTATAAGAAGAAAAAAACTAAAAAAAATAAATAAGGATGATTATGGCAACTAAGTGGTGGCAACTAAACGCGGGGCAGTTATCCGATAAGCTCAAGGTTGATTTATCCTTAGGGCTGAATTCTGATGATGTCCAGCGCAGGCTTGCGGAGTTTGGAGCTAATCAGCTTAAAGAAAAAAAGCAGATTTCCCCTCTAGCGCTTTTTTTAGAGCAGTTCAATGATTTTATGATCTGGGTGTTGCTTGCCGCGGCCCTTATTTCAGGATTTTTGAAGGAATGGGTTGATGCTCTGGCGATTATCGCCATTGTTATTTTAAATGCTATTTTGGGTTTTATCCAAGAATTCCGCGCTGAAAAGTCCCTTGCTGCTTTAAAAAAATTATCCGCTCCTAACTCCCGGGTTATTCGTGACGGGCAGCATGCGGTTGTATCTTCTCATAATTTAGTCCCCGGCGATATCGTTGAGATCGAGGCAGGGGATAGCGTATCAGCGGATAGCCGGATCATCTGGCATACCTCAAATTTTTCCGTGCAGGAATCCAGCCTCACCGGCGAATCGGCCCCTGTAGCCAAAACCTCATATATTTTAGAAGAAGACAATGTGCCTTTAGCTGACCGGGGCAATATGCTTTATATGGGCACAACAGTGACTTCAGGCAAGGCCCGCGCGGTTGTCGTAGATACGGGCATGCTTACGGAATTGGGCAAGATCGCCGGAATGGTTCAGGAGATCGGACGGGAAGCCACTCCTTTACAAAAAAAGCTGGAAGAATTCGGCAAGTGGATAGTTTATCTGTGTTTTGTTCTGGTAGCTTTAGTTTTTATTTTAGAATGGTTACGCGGCGGCAAATTAGCCGAGGTGTTTTTAACCGCGGTAAGTTTAGCAGTAGCCGCGATTCCTGAAGGCATGCCGGCAGTAGTCACGATCGCGCTGGCGCTGGGGGTGCAAAGAATGGTCAAACGCAATGCCTTGATCAGAAAATTACCTTCAGTCGAAACTCTTGGCTGTGCGACTGTTATATGTTCGGATAAGACCGGGACCTTGACTAAAAATGAGATGACCGTGCAGGCTATATACGCGGCCGGTAGACTATTTAAGGTAAACGGTATTGGGTATGAGCCAAAAGGCGAGATCCTGTTTAATGATAATCCTCTGGATCCGGATAAATATGCCGAATTGAAGAAAGCCTTAAATTGCGCTGTTCTTTGCAATGACGCCGAACTTTCTGATAAAAACGGGGTTTATTCCATAACCGGCGATCCTACTGAGGGTTCGTTGTTAGTTGCTGCCGCGAAAGCCGGGATGTGGAAGACAGACCTGGAAAAAGAGTTTCCTTTTATTGATGAGATCCCCTTTGATTCTGAGCGTAAGCAGATGACCATAATCCGCCAAGATAGGCACCAGTATATTGCTTTTGTAAAAGGCGCGCCTGACGTGATGTTGGATAAATGCGTCCATATTGAAGAAAATAACAGCCCGCGGCATATCAACGCGCAAGATAAAGAAAATATAATTAAAATAAACGAGCAGTTGGCAGCTCAAGCTATGCGTGTTTTGGCTGTTGCCTACAGGACAATAGATGTCCTGCCGGAAAAACTTGACGCTGATCAAATTGAAAAGGACCTGATTTTTGTCGGTTTGCTGGCGATGATCGATCCTCCCCGTCCGGAAGCCAAACTTGCTATAGAAAAATGTTTTGCCGCCGGGATAAAGACAGTGATGATCACCGGTGACCATAAGAATACCGCAGTTGCTATTGCCAAGCAGCTTGGATTTTTTAAAAAAGACTCGCTTGCTCTTACCGGTGAAGAATTGGGCAGATTAAGCGATAGCGAACTGGATAACCTTGTGGAAAGAATACCGGTGTATGCGCGCGTTTCTCCGGAACACAAATTAAGGATCGTCCGCGCCTGGCGCCATCGCGGAGAGGTCGTTGCCATGACCGGAGACGGGGTCAATGACGCGCCTGCGGTCAAGGAGGCGGATATCGGCGTGGCTATGGGGATCACCGGCACGGATGTCACTAAAGAAGTTTCCGATATGGTAGTTACAGATGATAACTTTGCTTCGATCGTCTCCGCTATAGAAGAAGGCAGAGGGATCTATGATAATATTAAAAAGTTCATCCATTATCTTCTTTCTTGCAATGCCGGTGAAATAATGACTATGTTCGTCGCTTCATTGGTCGGTTTCCCTACTCCTTTAGTGGCGATACAGATACTTTGGGTCAATCTGATCACCGACGGCCTGCCTGCGCTTGCTTTGGGGGTGGATACGGTAGCGCCTGATATCATGCGCCGGGTTCCACGCAAAACTTCTGAACCGGTTATTACGAAAAAGATGGCTTCTCTTATATTGATCCAGGGTTCATTTATTGCTTTTTGCAGTTTGGCTGCTTTTTGTTTTGTGTATTTCCTGGAGAAGGAGGGCCTGGATAGGGCCAGGACCGCGGCGTTTGTAGTGTTATCCTGCTCTCAATTGTTTCATTCTTTTAATTGCAGGAACGCGTCGTTGTCTATATTCAAAATCGGGTTTCTAACCAATAAAAAACTTATTTTAGCTGTTTCGGTCTCATTCGCCCTGCAGATGGCAGTGGTTTATATTCCTTTCTTTAACACTGTGTTTAAGACTCAACCCCTGGGTATTCTTGATTGGCTGATGGTATTGATGATATCTTCCCTGCCTTTATGGGCAGTCGAAGCCGCAAAGAAAATATGGAAAGAATAATAATCAGCGTGTTTGGCATGCACTGTGCTTCCTGCGCGGCAAATATCGAAAGATATTTAAGAAAGCTTGAGGGCGTCAGTAAGGTAAATGTTAATTTTGCTACTGAGAAGGCCTATGTTGAATTCGAGCCCGGTAAGATCACCGCTGAAGAGCTGGAAAACGCGATTGAAAAGTCAGGTTATAGAGTTATAAAATCCTCTCCGTTTGGCTATGCTTCTAAAAGCCAAGGCGCGGATTTTGAGCTGCTGGTGCGTTTGAAAGAAACCGCGCTGCTTAAAACTAAGTTTTTGGTCGCGTTATCTTTTTCCCTCCCATTGATGTATTTCTCTATGAGTTCTTTTCTCAAGCTGCCCGTAAGCGATATAATTATCAGGAATATGGCGGCTATTCAGTTTTTTTTAGCCACTGTTGTGGTAATCGCCGGCGGCCAGTTTTTTGTCCGGGGAACATCCGCGGTCGTGCGTTCTAAAGCCGCGAACATGGATACCTTGGTTAGCCTTGGGGTAGGCGCGGCTTATTTATACAGCCTGGTTAATTCTATTTTTATATGGTTTAAGATCAAACCTTACAGTATGCACGGGCTTTATTATGAGATCGCCGCGTTTTTGATCACTTTTATTCTTTTAGGCAGATTACTCGAGTCTATAGTAAAAGGTAAGACCTCTCAGGCAATAAGAAAGTTATTGGGCCTGCAGGCCAAGACTGCCATTGTGGTCAGCGCCGGAGTAGAGAAAGAAATTCCGATAGAACAGGTTATGGTCGGCGATATTGTGATCGTCCGGCCCGGCGAAAGGATCCCTACGGACGGCCAGATAATTGAAGGCCGCTCTGCGATCGACGAATCCATGGTCAGCGGAGAAAGTATGCCGCGCGAGAAGGCGGTCGGCGATGAGGTTATCGGCTCAACTATAAATAAGACCGGTACGTTTAAGTTCCGGGCTACCCGGGTGGGCAAAGATACTTTTTTGGCCCAGATCATCCGGTTGGTTCAGGAAGCGCAGGGTTCAAAGGCGCCTATACAAGAAGTAGCCGACACGGTGGCTGCTTATTTTGTTCCTTCGGTATTATTGATCGCGGTTATTGTGTTTCTAATATGGTTTCTCAGCGGCGCGGGCTTTGCCTTTTCTCTGACGGTTTTTATAACTGTGATAATTATAGCCTGCCCTTGCGCATTGGGCCTGGCTACGCCTACCGCGGTTATGGTTGCTACCGGTATTGGAGCTAATAACGGTATACTGATAAAAAATGCCCAGAGCCTTGAACTTGCCTATCAGATGGATGTGGTTGTTTTTGATAAAACAGGGACTTTGACGAAAGGCAGGCCCGCAGTGACCGATATTATCAGTGTTGGTAATTTTGAAAGAAATGATATCCTGAAACTTGCTGCAATAGCCGAGAAGCGTTCTGAACATCCGTTGGCAGAAGCGATCTGCGCTGAGGCCAGAAAGGTCAACCCGGAATCCTTAGAGCCGGAGTTATTTAATTCTATTACCGGAAAAGGCGTGATCGCCCGCCTGAGAGATGATGTTATTATATTAGGTAACCGAAAATTATTTGGCGAGAGAAAAATAGATATTTCAGGGTGCGAAGAGAGGATCATGGCTTTAGAGTTGCAAGGCAAAACGGTCATGATGGTGGGATTGAATAATGAAGTCGCCGGCATAATTGCTTTGGCCGATACGTTAAAGGCTTCATCCAAACAGGCGATCTTGAGTTTAAAGAGCCTGAACAAAAAAGTTTATCTTATTACCGGCGACAATCGCAGGACTGCCCAAGCAATAGCTAAAGAAGTGGGTATTGAACAGGTATTGGCTGAAGTGTTGCCTTCGGATAAAGCGCTTGAGCTGCGTAAGCTGCGTGAAAAAGGCCTTAAGGTTGCTATGGTCGGAGATGGTATAAATGACGCGCCTGCTTTAGCTCAGGCAGATATAGGTATAGCGATAGGAGCTGGCACAGACGTAGCTATTGAATCCGCGGATATTGTTTTGATCAAGGATGACCTGATGGATGTGGTGACGACAATTGACCTGTCGGGATTCGCGATGAAAAAGATCAATCAGAATCTTTTCTGGGCGTTTATTTATAATATTATAGGTATTCCTTTGGCTGCGGGGTTGATTTATCCTTTTACCGGTTTTTTGCTCAGCCCTGTGGTTGCCGGCGTAGCCATGGCTTTTAGTTCGGTAAGTGTGGTTGTCAATTCATTGCTTATCCGAAGATTTAAGAAAAAAGCATAATTTAACTTCTTTATTTTCAATAACTTGCATACTAACAAATACCCTAACCCGGGTTGATTTTTATCCCCGGATGTGGTATTCTATAAGAAAGGACTTAATGGCATGGATACACCTAAGGATATCCTTTCTATGAATAACTTTCTTGAAAATCGGTTTCGGGAAAGCGAAGTTAAATACCGCAGTTTGCTCGAGCAGATACCCGCAGTAACATATATTGCCGCTTTAGATAATACCGCTACCACTTTTTATGTCAGCCCTCAAATTGTAAAAATTTCAGGTTTTGTTCCGGATGATTATATAAAGGACCCCGGGCTTTGGGATAAATATATATATCCTGAAGATCATGATAAGGTTTTGGCTGAGCGCGTGTCTTCACGCGTTTCCGGCAGGATGTTCAAAGCCGAATATCGAGTATTTGATAAGAACCGCAAAATTTTATGGGTTCGCGACGAAGGAGCGGTGGTCAGAGATAATGATGGAAAGCCGCTGTTTATACAGGGGGTTGTCTATGACACGACGGAACTTCGTTTAGCCGATGAAGAGCGCAGGCTTTTAAAACAGCAGATGGAATTTATACTTGGCGCGACCAAAACCGGGCTGGATATCATAGATTCTGATTATAATATTATTTATGTTGATGCGGAATGGGCCAAGTTTTACGGGGATTATAAAGGAAAGAAATGTTATGAATATTTTATGGGAAAGAATGAGCATTGCGGGGATATCTGCGGAGTAAAAAGGGCCCTTGAGTCCAAAGAGACCGTAGTTACTGAAGAGGTTTTGCACAAAGAAAATAACCGCCCGGTGCAAGTCACTACTATTCCTTTTAAAAATGAATCCGGGAAATGGCTGGTGGCGGAAGTAAACGTGGACATAAGCGAGCTGAAAAAATCCGAAGCAAAACTGAAGGTTGCCTATAATGAACTTGAAACGAAAGTCCAGGAGCGGACTTCTAAATTAGTGGAAAGAGAACAGTTCTTGTCTAATATCTTCGATAGTATTCAGGACGGGATCAGTATATTAGACAAGGACCTGAATATAATCAGAGTGAATACGACTACTGAAAAATGGTTTCTTCATTCATTGCCCTTGGTGGGAAAAAAATGTTATCAGGCTTATCATGGCCTGAGCGAACCCTGCAAGATCTGTCCTACGCGTGAGACCTTAGAAAGCGGAGAATCTGCTTATGAAGTTGTGCCTATGCATGGCCCCAAGAAGGAGATCAAAGGATGGTTCGGTCTTTTTAGTTATCCTCTGGCTGATCCTGTTACGGGTAAGATCGTCGGCGCGATTGATTATATCCGGGACATAACACAGCAGCGTAAAAAGGAACAAGAAATTGAGATACTGAATAAGGAATTGATTCAGTCCAACCGCCGGCTCAAACAGTTGGCTTTAAGGGATTCACTCACCGGGCTTTATAATCATCATTATCTGCAGGATGTTATTGAAGCGGAATTCTACCGCGCGCGCAGATACGCGCATTCGCTTTCAGTTTTGATGGTGGATGTGGATTATTTTAAGTCTGTCAATGACCTGTATGGGCACGCGTTCGGAGATGAAGTATTAAAGGAACTGGCCGCTCAATTAAATAAAATAACCCGGCGTTATGATATTGTTATCCGTTTTGGAGGGGAAGAGTTTATCATAATTTCACCCGGTATAAATAATGCGCAGTCTTTGGTACTGGCTGGGCGCATACTTGACGCGGTTAATCTGTATAATTTCGGCAATAAAAAGAATACCGTTAAGCTAAAATTAAGTATAGCAGTCGCCTCTTATCCGGAAGATAAAGTTACCAAAGGCATGGATCTTGTCACATTGACGGAAAAGATACTTAATAAGGCCAAAGAGAGAGGCGGTAACCGGGTGTATTCGTCAATTGATATCGCCAGCGAGAGGCATAAGCAGCCCGGCAAAAACGTTAAAGTTAACAGCGAAATAAAATTTCTGAAGAGCCGGATTGAGAAATTAACTAAACGTTCTAACCAGAATTTGATCGAATCTGTCTTTGCGTTTGCCCATACGCTGGAGGCCAAGGACCATGCTACCGGAGCGCATGTGGAAAGAACAGTTAAATACGCCAAGGGTATAGCTTTAGCGTTGAACCTTACTAAAGAAGAGGTTGAAAATATTTAGCAGGCAGCTGTTTTGCATGACCTGGGCAAGGTGGGCATACCGGAAAAAATACTGCTTAAAAAATCGAAACTTACCAAAAAAGAATATGACCAAATTAAAAAACACCCTCAGATAGGGGCGGAGATCGTCCGGCCGATCCAATCTTTGCATAATGTCATTCCGCTTATGCTGTATCATCATGAGCGCTGGGATGGCAGGGGATATCCCGCCGGGTTAAAAGCCGAAGAGATACCTGTTGGGGCGCGGATAATCGCTTTAGCTGAT
>Ga0172381_10001278_pt1 | contig 29885 bp, 34 predicted proteins | sample Leawel6488metaG_FD_119754 | JGI IMG/M metagenome (GOLD analysis project Ga0172381, IMG submission 119754) | Leachate microbial communities from a municipal landfill in Southern Ontario, Canada - Leachate well 64-88 metaG | ecosystem: Engineered > Solid waste > Landfill > Unclassified | place... | reverse complement strand
GCGCTGAGCATAGTTGCTCCGCGTCTCGCGGCGTCTCGCATGGGTGCGCGAAACGAGTCCGAGCGTGCGCGTGTGCAGCACGATATCGCGAGGGTAATGCTCGACCGTGCGTATCACGACGCGGCGCGCGTGGACGGTTTGCAGAAAGACTGGCAAACGAATTACGGCGACGCGGACGCGCAGACGCGCCCGGATCTCGCGACGTTGCGCAGCCGTTCTCGACAAGCGAATGCGAACGATCCTATCGCAGCCGGGATCACGCAGACCGTCTGCACGCAGGAAGTCGGGACGGGACTCGCACTGCAATCCACGCTCGATCGCACGGCGCTGAAACTCACGGACGCCGCCGCCGAAGCGATCCAAGATCGCTTGGAATTGGGATTTCGCAAGTGGGCTCGGAACGCCGACTACTCGCAACGAATGACGTTCGCAGATATGCAATGGCTCTCGAAATTGCAAGTGCTCGAATCGGGCGAAGCGCTGTTGCTTCGGCGCATGGTGCCTCCGGCGAAACGGCTCGGCGCTCAGTACTCGATCTGCTACCAGATGATCGAGCCGGATCGCCTTGCGACGCCGCGCGATCTCGCGAGTCAAGAAGGACTAAGCATTTCGCAGGGAGTCGAGACGGGGGAATTTGGGCAGCCTACCGCGTATTGGATTCTGAAGCGTCATCCGGGTTCGGACATGAACAAGCTCGCTTACGAGCAAACGAGCGTCGGTTACAACTACGTTTCGGATCATCCGAAGACGGATTTCACGCGAGTGCCCGCGCGCGATGCCAACGGGCGCCAGAACGTGCTTCACATCTATCGCATGAAACGGCCCGATCAAAATCGTGGGCTTCCATTCTTCACGCCTGTCTTGCAGATGTTCACCGATGTCACGAAGTACATGCAAGCGGAATGGGTGCGCAAGCGCGTTGCGGCTTGCGTCGCGCTGTTCATCAAGACGGGCGCTGCGGATGCGCTTACAGTCGCCCGGCAACAGAGCACGGATGCCACGTCTACCGATTCGACTCGATATCAAGAGTTCAAGCCTGGAATGGTGATGTATGGAAAGGAAGGCGAAGAGCCGGTACTTCTCGACGCCGACATTCCCGGACAATCGTTTGAGCCATTCGTGCGCGCGGCGATCCGGTTCATCGGGGCGGGGCTTGGTTTGCCGCCTCAGATGGTCGATCAGAGTTGGGAGACGGTGAACTATTCGAGTGCTCGTTGCGCTCTTCTCGAAGCGCGCAAGCTTTTCATGTGCAACCAGGCGTTCGACGCGGCGCATTTGTGCCAGCCGATCTACGAGTCGCTCGTTGAAGAAATGGTGCTACGTGATGAAGTGCATCTGTGGGGATTCGACGCGCTTCGCGAATTGTGGTGTGCGGCTGAATGGATCGGGAACGGCTGGGATTGGGTTGATCCCGAGAAAGAAGCGAACTCTGCCGAGAAAGAGATCGCCTTGGGCACAACCACAAAGACCATGATTTGCGCGGCGAAGGGAAAAGACTGGAACAAGATCGCGGTGCAGCGAGCCGCCGAACAAAAGATGGAAAAGGAACTCGGGATCTACCGCGAGCCCGCTGTTGCGACAAAGGTGAAGAAGTCCGAACCGGACGGAGGCGATTCAAATGTCTGAGAAGCAAAGCTGGTTTCGGATTTCCGCCGCCGCTGATGACGGTTCGAGCGAAGTTTGGATCCTCGATGAGATCGGACTGTGGGGCGTGCGTGCCGTCGATTTCGTGAAGGCGTTCTTGCCGCTTCGGAAATCGAAGTCGATATCGGTTCATGTGAATTCGCCTGGCGGCGATCTTCCAGACGCTCTCGCAATCTACAACGTGATTCGAAGCGTGAAGGACAAGGTTACTGTCTACGTGGACGGGTGGGCGGCAAGCGCGGCTTCTCTTGTGGCGATCTCGGGCAAGCAAACCGTGATGGCTGCAAACTCGATGCTGATGATCCATAACCCGTCGCTCATGACCTATGGCGACGAAGCGGAACATCAGAAGTCCGTGAGAGCTTTGCAGGCCGCGAAAGAGGGGATGCTGAATTCGTACGTCGAAAAGACGGGCATGGGGAAAGACGAAATCTCAGCGCTTCTCGATCAAGAGACGTGGATGACGGCCCAAGAAGCCGTCGATATGGGATTCGCGGATTCAGTGGGGGATGAGGTTCCGATCACTGCGAAGTTCGATCCTTACAAGTTTAGTGTGAAGCGCGAGGAAGTGCGTGTGACAGCAACAACGGCGGCGGTCGCCGAGCAGATAGAGAGCGATTGTGAAAAGGAGAACGTGAGTATGGCGGACAAAGACAAAGAGACGCCGCCGGCCGTAACGGTCTTGAGTCTTCGCGCCGAACACGGCGCGTTGGTGAAGGACATCGAAGACGCGGCGGTTGCGTCGGCAATGAAGGTGGAGCGTGTGCGTTGCGAGGGCATCATCGGCGCGGCGTACGAAGGCCAAGAAAAACTCGTGGCGAAGTTGATCGCCGATGGTACGGACGAATCCGCGGCCATGCGGGCCATCATCGTGGACCACAAGGAAAACGGGGCGAAGGTCCTGAAAGACCTTGAAGCGAAGAGCAAGGAGATCGACGTAAGCGCGTCGCCTCCGAGCGACAAGACGGCGAAAGCGGGATTTGATTATCCGTCGATGCAGAAAGGGGCGAAGTAACGATGGCGAACATGACGCTTGTTGAACTGGCGAAACGGCAGTATGGCGGGGCGGCTCTTCGTATTGCGGAGGTTCTCGCAGAACGAAACGAACTGTTCACGGATGCCGTTTGGACAGAGGGCAATTCCACGACGGGCGATGTTTACGCCCAGCGAACGGCACAACCGAACGGCACGTGGCGGAAGATCAATCAGGGCGTGGCGTCGTCTTCGTCTTCTACGAAGCAACTTGTCGAATCGTATTCGATGTTGCAAGCTCGGAGCGTGATCGACAAGAAGCTCGTGGACCTTGCAGCCGATTCGCGCATGTTTCGCCAGAGCGAAGATGAGGCGTTTGTTGCCGGAATGTCCGAGTCGTTCGTAGACGGGATTTTCTACGGCGACACGGCTACGGACCCGGAACAGCCGCTCGGGCTAGCGAATCGTTACAACGCGTTGAGTAACGCGAACGTGACAACCGCGAGCGGGACGAGCAGCGACCAGACGTCCATGTGGATCGTGCAGTGGGGCACGGACAAGACCTCGTTCGTGTATCCGCGCGGTACCACGGCGGGCGTATCCCAGCAGGACCTCGGCGAGATTGACGCGCTGGACGCGAGCAACAACAGCTATCGCGCTTATGCGACGCTGTTCGATATCATGGCGGGTTTGCGGATCAAAGACCCGCGTTGCGTGCAGCGTATCTGCAACGTGGATACCGGCACGTATTCCACAACGCTCGATCAGGCGTTCATCAAGGCGCTGAACAAGCTCCCCGATGCGGGGCCTGCCGTGGTTTACATGAACCAAACGGCGAAGACGATCATCGAACTGGCGATCATTCAGAAGACGAATCTTCTGTTTGCTCCCATGATGTACGGCGGGATTCCGGTTCCGAGCATTCAGGGCAAGTACCCGATCCGGCGCCTGGACGCCTTACTGAACACGGAATCGCAGGTGTCGTAACCGAGCGCGTCTCGCGCTATTGAAAGGAGTTTGACCAGTGATTCTCGACAAAAACCTTGAATTCAGCGACGCGCAAGCGGAAACCACGCAGGCGGCGCATGACAGCACGACCGTATTGGATCTTGGCGTTGCCGCGCCGAACATCGGAGCGGGTACGCCCGTCTGGCTCGTGATTCGCGTCAACGAGGCGGTTACATCGGACGGCAGCGCGACGGTGACGTTTGACGTGCAGGACAGCGCGAACAACAGCGCTTTCGCGAGCATCGGCTTGCTGACGGGCGCGATTGCAAAGGCGACGCTCGTTGCCGGATACGTCGTGATGAAAGTTCCGTTGCCGGCGTCGATTCGCCGTTACGTGAAGATCGTCTACACGATTGGCACGGCGGCGTTGACAGCGGGCAAGTTCGACGCGTTCTTGACGCTCGATCCCGAAGTGGCGGCGTAGTGATATCGGGCCGTGGGTGTATTGCCCACGGCCCATGAAGGAGAAAACGAGTCATGACGTATCGAGTCGTACGAGATTGCTTCCACGGCGGGCATCGTTACCGCGAAGGCGAGACGGCGGTGTTTCCGGACGGGATTGAAGTACCGCGCCATTTCGAGGCGGTGGAGAAGCCCGTGAAACCGGAAGAGAAACGCGAAGGCGATTCTCCTGAGAAGCCCGTGAAGGACGACAAGAAGAAGTAACGCATTTTCCCTGGGTTCCCGCCGATGTGGGAATGACGATCCCTTGAGGATTGGCCGCAACCGGGAACCCAGGGTTTGGAGGTTCACATGCGCAGAGCCATTGTGGTTTTGATTTGTCTTGCGGGTTTCGCTTCGGTTGCGTTCGCGGTGGACGTGCTCGGCGTTCAGCGCACGCCGTGGGGTTGGCCGTACATCGTTTGGGAGTGGCACGCGGACGGCTCGGGCGCGGCAACGGGGTTGACGGATGAGATCGTCAACGGGATGGCATATAGGGCGTGGTACGAGCCCGCCGCGTCGAATTCCACCGCCGAGACGTATGCCGTCACAGGGAATGAGGCATGGGAGATCACCCGAGACCTGCTGACGTACGGATCATCGGACATCTTCAGCGGGGCTTGCGCGTCTGACAACACGACCACCTTAACGGCGGAAACGTTGTGGCCCACCCACACGATCCCGGTGGGATCGAGAATTCGGTTGAACGTATCGAGCGCCACGGCTAACAGCTATGGCCGTTTCGTGCTCGTGTTTGCACCATGGCCGGCGAACGGGGATTAGATGTGGGCACGTTTTCCGAAAACATGGTTGATGACGCTGCATGGGTGATCGCGAACGATCCCTATGCGCGCGACGCCAGGTATTCAGCGCCGAATGGAAGCGAGGTCCGTCTTCGTGCATTGAAGGAAGACACGTCTGTTTCGAGTCATCCGGGGAACGATGGCCGGATGCAATCGGAACATGAAAGCGTGTTTCACTTGCTCTGTGAGGAAATCTTCGAGCCGGTTCGCAACGGGGTTGTAGAGATTGACAACACGCGGTGGACGATCTCAGAGGTCGTATCAAACGATGGATGTGTGGCTGTTGTGAAAGCGAAGCGAGTTATGACGCAAAGCGTATCGAGGCCGGAACGGTGAGCGGATACATAAGCACAGCGCGGGAACTGGCACGCACGATGCTTGCGGATGTGACGCGCTTTCGCACGCTCGTAGGAGCCGCGAATCAGGCGGGGGCGCTCGCGCGGATCTACAACGGTGCGTTGCCGCCGCCAGTCGAAGGCGCGGGTATGGAACGCACTGTCGAAGAGTTGAAAGCCTTGCGTCCGTTTGCTCGCGTGTGGACTTCGCCGGTTAATGGCTATTCGATTCGCGCGCGAGGCACAAACGGCGCGACACGACAATGGGGCGATAAGGGAACCGTGTTCATCGAGATCGAGGACAACGTAGCTGCGGGAATTTCGGACGATGAAAGCGCGGTGCAGATCGCCGGAGAGGATCTCTTTGGCGAGATCATTCAGGGGTTGATCGGGTTGATTGGCGGGGCAAGCTATCTGAACGTAACGGACATCGAGGTCGTAGACGGACCTGGACGTATAGCGCAAGAAATGTGGGAGACATACGGCGACACAATTGGCGGGATCCTAAAGCTGGAATGGGAATCGTAACGTGATTGGAATCGGCGTCAAGCTAACGAAGACGAACTGGTTTCCAGGCGCGCCTCGTGAAGTCAAGCGCGAGAACATCGCGAAGATGTTCTATGCGATGGCGGAAACCTATTGGACTCGTTTCACGAAACTGCATTTCACGCGCGGGGCTTACGCGCGCTACGGCTATCGTCCGAGGCAAGGGGAAACTGGCGCCGATCCCGATGACGCCCCTGGCGGGAAGTGGCACAAGAAAAGCTACACTTACCGGAAGTGGCAAAAGTTTCATCACATGCGTCCGCTGGTGTGGAGCGGCGAGACGGAAACGCGCGCGACGACTATGAAAGACGTGCGGTCGAATTCACGGCGCGGGTACGTCGTAACACATGTTCCGACGCTGAATCGGCTGAAATGGGCGTGGGGTGAATTCACGCGATGGACGCCGGATGAAGCGTCTACGTGCATCGTGAAAGGCCAGCGCAAAGCGGATGAATTGATCAAGAACTACCGAAGCAACGAAACGGAAGTCATTAGCGGGTAAAGGAGAATAGGCATGCCTACGCGAGTATTGACCGAACAGTTTGTAATCGGCTCGAAAACCTTCGAGAGCCGTCCGAGTTTCACGGGCGATCAGGAGATCGTCACAGATGCCGCGCTCCAGGCAGGGTTTGCCGGAACGATTACGGACACCAACGAAGTCACCGCCGTGGGACATAACATCACGGACTTGGACACCGCTGCGGTGTACTGGGTCGCGTCCGGCGTTCAGAAATGCAGATACGGATGTGCGTGCAGCGTCGCTACGTCCGTGATCACGTTGAGTTCCGGCGCGGGCGACGCGCTTCCAACGGACGTTACTACCGATGTCACGATCTCGAAAGAAGTCGAAGTCAATCTCGACGTTGATGGGGATGATATTCAGCTTCTCGGAATGCAGGCGAGTCAGGTTGCGCACGTGCATTTCCAGGAAGAAGCGGGTACTGGGATCTTGGCGGTTCTGCTTGCCGCCGATGTGGCCTATTCCTGGCGGAGCGATGCCGCGACGAATCCATTGACGGGGGATGCCGTGGGGAAGGTGCTCGCAAGTTGCGGCACGGTCAACGGTACGACGCTGTATATCGGAGCTTTGGTTGACGCTACCGCGTAAACGCGGAATGGAGGTGTGATATGGCGGGTGAAGTACACAGCATTTACGCGATTAACATCGGCGCGACGTTGCTTGGCGGTATCACGGATGTGAACGCGAGCAGCGGTATCGAGGCAGGGGGCAAGATCGCAAACGGCCAGTTGTATCGGTACTTCAATTACGTCAAGAGCATGAAACCGCAGGTAGGCTTCAAGACGCTGCACGCTCTGGACGCGTTGGGGCTCGTACCGTTAACGGGCTTGAGTCTCGCGAGTTCTGCGCTGAAGTTCTTCGGACAGCAAAAGGACTGTGGCGGAGCGCGTCCGAGCACGTTCGTTTCCTTTCTCGCGTCGTACGGGTTGTTGTACCCGAAGCGTTTGAGTTGTTCCACGAACGAAGATGCCGAGGCCGAATTCGAGGCGCTTCTGACCTCGGACCTAACGGGAGCAAACGATCCCCTTGTGTTCGGGAGCGACACGCCTTCCGGGACGTTCGACGTGAACGCCGACAATAAGCGCTACACGCTCGGGACGACTTCGGCGGCGGGCGTCACGCTTCAGAACGTGACGCGCGTTGATGTGGATTTCGGCATCACGGCGAATGTACTAAAGGCCAACAGCGACGTGATCGCCAAGCGCGCATGGATCGACACGATCATGCCGAAGATCACGATTGATGTGGAAGACATTTCGCTGTTGGGCGCGTCGAGCTTTCCGCTTTGGAGCGGCACGGCAGTTACGGCGAAACACGCGACACACGCGAACACGTCTATCCAACTTCGAAAACGCCAGCTGGGCGGCGCGCCGTATGCGTCCAGCGGACATTTGACGCTGACAACGGACGGCTTGTGTTACGTCAGCGTAATCGCCAAGGGGACTGACCAGGGCAACATGGCCGGACAAATCGTCATCGAGTCGATCAACGACGGCACGAACGCGCCGTTGAAATGGAGCTAACGTGAAGGGATTCCTCTACTATCTTCCGGGCGTACAAAGCCCGGTGTCGATTGAGGCCGCGCGAAAAGCGTGCAATTACGCCTTCGCCGATTGCGAGACGGTGGTGTCTCGCGGCGTCATGCGCGGTCCGTGGGACGGCCCAGTGGGTTCGATTGTGGGCCGTCCGGGACTTGAAGATGTGGGCCTGTACGACAATCGCCAGACGTGGTTTCGCACGGCGGGCGATAGCGGGATCTGCGTCGGGATCGAGAACGGCGTTGAACTCGGGCCGGACGATCTCGCGCGCCCGCGGCAACTGGACGGTCACTGGGTTCGTTTGGGGGATGACGGGCACGAATGGCTAATACCAACCGCGCGGCGTTTCTCAAAGGACGTGGAGGGCGTCACGTGGTACTGTGGCCTTCCATGCCGGAGCGTGTATCAAGCGGACGGATCATGGTCGCCTACCGAACCCGTGAAGCGGTACGAGGGATTCTGGCGCACGGCGCTTGACTTCTGGGAGGCGTTTACCAAAGGCGAGGAAAAGGGGACGCGTCGCGAGTTCCACTTCGATTTCGACCGGATGCATCAAGCGGCCGTCGAGGCTTTGCAGATCAACTACGCCGTGGGACCCGCCGAAGTTTCGCATTTGGGATTGCTGACATTTTCGTCGTGCCAGGAAATCATGGAAGCTGTGATCGATCTTCCGACGCTGAATGAGTATCTCAAAAAAAAACGATCACCTCGCGATTCATGATTGCGAGTGAATGGGCGCGTGGTTTGCGTCCTAATTACGCCCCGAGCATCGCCGATCTTGTCGCGCTTTCTAAGAGGATCTTCTAGCCATGTCCGAAGGAAAAGTGAGCGTAGAGTTCACCGGGAAAACCGTTGACTTGGAAAAGAAGATTGAAGGCACTGACGGTCGCGTCGATAAGCTCGGAAATACGATGAAGAAGATGTCTTCTGATTCAAAGAAGGCATTTCAAAGCCTCAGTGATGAGATTAAGAAATTAGGGTCCTCTACCCATGAAACGACTCGAAAGAACGTCGAAGTTCAGAAGTCGTTTGGTTCGGAGATCTCGCGCGGAATCGGACAAGTCGCGCAATACGCGGCGGGGTTTCTTGCGGTCGGCACGGCGATCTCGAAAGCGCGCGAACTGTTTGGCAAGCTCGAAGAAGAGCGCCAAGCGGCGGGTGAACGGAACAAGAGCACGGAGCAATGGTACGCTCAGTTCGCGCAGTTGACCGGGGGCGACGCCGCGAAACAGCAAGAACTCATCCAACAAAGCCAACAGTTTTTCGCGAAGGGCGGTGCGCCAAGCCAGGAAGAAGCGGCGCGATCTGTCTTCCTGATGCAGTCGGCAAACGTGAATACGGCCGAGAATCGCGATTTGATGGCAAGTTTGTATCCGATACTTCAGGGTAACGCGGGGGAACTGTCGAAAAGTCTCGCAGCCGTCATGCAAGCGCTTGGAACGAAAGAGACCGGCAACATGCGGCAGTTGCTGAGCAAAGCCGTCGCGGCGTCCGAGACAAATCCGCAAGACGTTCCAAGTATTTTGATGGCCGCCACGCAAACCGCGGCTGGCGCGCAGGCGTTGAAGTGGGGTGACGAAGATATCCTTTCGGCGATCGGCGTTATGGCGCAACCGGCTGGCGGGGCCAATGAAGCGGCCACGATGGTGACCGCGTTGTCGAAGGCGCTGACTCGGAAGGATATGCTGGAGAACAAAACCGCGCCGGAGATTATCAAGGAGATGCTCGCATGGGGGATGACCAGCGAGCAATACGGGGAAGTGCTCGGGCCGGACACGTCTGCGGCGCTAATGCAGACTCTCGCGAGTTTGCCGTCGAAGCACAGGCGGAGCGCGGGCGGCATCAAGACTCGGAAGTATTCGGAGTTGTCGCTGAAGGAAGGGCTTGAAGAGCTTGATCAGGAAGGATTGAGTTCGGCGGAACTTGAGAAGCGGCTCGGGCCTGAGATGGTTCAACAACTACTTGGTTCTCTTCAGGACTACGGTCAAAGTTTTGTCGGTCAGGGAATCGAGCAGAGTGTGCGGCGAATCAAGGAAATGAACATGACGCCTGCACAGGAACAAGAGTTTCTCGGTGGCCGCAAAGAAGCCGGGCTCGGGTTGTCGCTGTTGTGGGGATCGATGCAACCGGGGGCCGTGATCGAGTGGGGAAAAGTCCGGGGAGACGTGGAGCAAGCGAACACTCGAGATCGCGTTGCGGAGATGCTTACTAGCGCGGGGGCGCAACCGGAAGTCGCGGCGGCGCGTGAAGCACGTCAAGCGCAAGCCGAACACGAAGTAAAAATGAAGTTGGAAGGGGTTAAGAAAAACCTTGTCAATAAGACGATTCAAAATCGGTATGACGAGACCCATAGAGAAGCCCCTATCACGACTGAGATCATGAAACAATGGATGTCGTTTGTCGAGCGGCTTCCTGAAATTGGGCAGCAAGGCGGAATGCCGTCCGTGATGGAACGGTACGGAACTCTCGAAGATCGCGCTCAATTCATCGAGACGACGGCGTCGATTCGCGATCAAGAAATGGGGGGGACGGGGATTCTCAGACCAGAGGTCCGCAAGAAGATTCTTGAAGGTTTATCGGCGGCGGATTTTGAAAAAACACAGCGCAATGTCGAGTCTATGCGCGGAATACAAGCCAAGTCCAAGTATGTTCCCGGCAGTTTTCAGGAGTATCAGGCTGCGGCTCAAGAGGAAGGCTTTGCTGGCGTCGCTCGCGTGAATGCACTTGCCGAACAAGTGCAGGCGGGGCCGGGGCCGTACCGGGAGAACATTGACACACAGGGCGTGCAGTTTGGCGCGCGCGCTCCTGGCGATATCGCGTCGCGTCCTACGCGAGTGACGGACCCAGAGGGGGCGTCACTGCTGAAGCAGATCCTTGACGGGATCAAGTCGCTCGGCACGCAGTTCTTGGCTGGATTGGGGAGAGCCGGTGCGATGGAAGCGCAGATGTACCGGCCATCGCCAGCTAGAGGCCGTGCACCGGCGCCGATCTTGAGGGAAAGATAATGGTTGACCTCATTCATGTTCAAGGGGGTGTGATTTCAACATCGGGGACGGTTTCCCTCGGGGATTCGTTGTTTCCTGCATGGTTGGTCACTCAGCAAGCCGAGTATGAAATCTTGAGGGAAAGATAATGGCGGGGGAAAAGGCACAGATCGGCGGGTATCAGTTCCGCTACATCGAAGGGGATTTCCCGAACGTCGAGTTGAAGAGCGATCTTTTTACCCGGCCCGGCTACTCTGGGTTTGGGATACATGATGACGCGATCCGGGGAAACCAGACCACGGTGATCGGCGCCGCGGCGTTTGCGTCGAACGCTTTGCGCGACGTGGGAGCGGGTCAGGCTCAAATGCTGCCAGCGCTCGGGCTCGTTACCGCATACGACAACGACGGAAACGTCCGGTACTACCTCAAGGTCAGCAACATCCGCCTACATTTCGCGAACGGCGCGGGCGACACGGAGGGTCTGAACTACCATTTGTACGTGACAATGGACCTCACGAGCCTCGCGACGGGTTACTAATGCACACAAAGCGCACAAACTACGAAAACGCGCAGGATGCCCGGTACGGTTTTGTGGTATCAGAAGCCGGGATCGGGGCCGCGCGTTTGACTGCGTTGAATTCTGTGCGCGGAACGGGGCGATCCTAATGGCTACCGGGACTATCTTTTCGCCCTATCCGGTTACCGGCACGATGACGCCGTTCCAGGTTGTGCGAGCGAAACGGGCTTGGACCGATCCTTGGACGGTGATCCCGTGGTTGCAAGCGTCGAGCGGGAACGACGGTTCCGCGAAAAGTCCCGCGAACGACATGACGTTTCAATGGCGCTTCGGGAACATCATTCAACCGGGGACCTCCATCAAGGAATGGTGTCCGTGGTTGAACATCGCGGGATGCTACGTCGCGGTCGACGTCTATGATCGGTACGGCGGGGCGGGCCTTTGGATCGGGCAAGTGGATGAGCACGCGATCATGCCTTACGGGAGCGCGACGGTTAGCGCCGGGATTCAAGATTTCAAGGCAATTGGATTGAAACAGTTGCTTTACCAGAAGCCGATCCTTGGGAGCTACGCCCAATGTTACGGCGGCGTGGCCATGATTGATGAAGTCATTCCGTTCAATTACTCGGACAAAGATGAAAAGTTCGCGGGGCTGAAGGGCGCGAACATGTCGCCGACTCCGAACGCTGACGGCGTCGGCTATTTCTACAAGGGGCCGACAAGCGGATCGGACGCGTTGAACTGGACGCATTTCCGGGCGGCGGACTATCTGCTTTACTACTTCGCGAACGGCGAGGCCGTGGGGGGATACGCGGGGCCGAAGTTCTACCTGTCCGGTCCGGACGTTCTCCTTGAAGAGCTTGACTTGATGATTAGCACGCTGAAATCCGATGAAAGCGTGGGTGTGGCGCTTGACCAGTTCATCAACGAGAAGCGCGGAATGTCTTGGCGGATTCGCACGAACGGCGGGGCTGGTGATCCTGTGTGGGTCGATCTGTTCAGCTTCTTCGAGGAATACAATCCAGACGTGGTTGTGCTCGACACGTTCGACAATCGGATTCAACCAAACATTCAGTTTAACCGTACTCACTCGTACGATTACGTTCATGTACAAGGCGGGCCGATCTCGATTTGCGGAACGTTCTCGCCGGGATACGCGAGCAATGGATTCTGTCCGCTGATTCCCGCGTGGGCATCGGCTCTAGAAACTGAGTACGAAGCGATTGCAACGGATGACGACGTTGCGGACGCGAGCCGGGGGGCGGAGCGGTACAAGTCCGTCTTCCAGCGGTTCCAGATCCCCGTTGATTGGGATTGGTACAACGTGGCGTTCAATATGGCTCCGTACCCCACGGATTATGCGACGGCAGATCCTGCGTACCAAAGCCCGCAGTTCATGGGCTCGCTTCGATTCCAGCGCGAGATCCCGGTTTACGAGAATACCGACAGCGCAGCCGAGCCGGAATTGCGAAAAGCGTTCGTTCTCGTTTCCGCGACGGATTCGGAAGACAACGGGCCGTACTGGCATTATGTCGAGAAGCTCAGCAAAGCGGGGAGAAACCCGGCGTCATTGAGTTTGTCCGATGATTCCTTGGGGATCATGGTCGAGCCTCATCTTCCGCACGTCGGGGCGCTGAATCATTCGGCGGTTACGAACACGCTGTACAAACCAGAGTACGATTACGAGACGTATCTCTTCACGGGGATGATCAAGACGAACGCGCGACTCCGGTGCGTGATTCCGGTGTTCAATACGACGATTCCGAACGAAGTCCCGCATGTTAAAGTGATCGAAGTTCCGGACGCCGAGATGATCCTGATTGCGCCGTTGACCGTGACGGACATCGACCGGACGGATCCTTCCGCGCTGGTTCAAACGAGTGCTGTTACCATCTTTCGTGACGACACGCAACGCATGATCTACAATGCGACGCTCGCGGCGCGGTTCTATTCGCAGCAACAGGCGACGGCGCGGATCGTGTACAAAGGGATTCTCTACAATCTGTGGCCGGGAACGATCATCGCGGGGCTGTTCACATTCGAGGGATTCACGGCTGTCGGCACGGTCGTGTTACATCGCGCGTGGGATTTCGAGAAGAACGAAACCACGATCACGACTGGATTTTTGGACATCGAAGCGGACAAGGGGAAAGTGCAGCGCATGCAAAACGGCTTCGGAAACGTCGGGCCGATCGCGTCGCCGATGGAAGGCACGGCTGCATGGTACGCGAACCGCGCGCCGATGGAAGGCACGGCGGCGGGCATTGCGGCTCGTGGTCCGCGTGAAGGCGAAGCGGGGTGGTACCAATGAGCGAACGCGGCACAGTGCTGAGACCGGCAATTGGCGGAGGGGGTGGAGGCGGTAGCGGCATTAAAACATATGCCACGAAACAAGATGCGGACGCGGCAGTAGGAGTTCCTGGCGCATATAAGGTTCCGGGTGCGATTTGCTACGTGACGGAACTTGATAGGTATTACCATCTTCTTGCAAATCACACGTGGCAAGCGTGGAGTTTCCTTGAATGAGTTGGGATGATTATGGAGCCGGGGCTGGCATCTATCGGAGCGGGGAGACGCTTGCCGAAACCGTGCAACTTGCGGACGTTCTTGATATCTTAGACGAGGCTCGCATTGGGGGCAACGAGCGTTATGCAATCCTTCTAAAAATCTTTGGCGATCAATCCTTATCCGCATTCGAGACTGGAGAGGGCTTGTCGCTCAGCAATGCGAAACATGCCGTCGAGACGCTGCGCGATTTCATAGAGCAACTCGTAGCGGGTACCAGAGAACCTGACTTGAACTGGGGCAGAGAGAGTGCAGTGTGCCTCTCGTGGCCCCCACCAGAAAGTGAAGCCCCTACGGGCGACATCGTTGCAAACGGGGATATGGAGGCGGACTCCGATTGGGATACATATGGCACGGTAGAGGTTAGTGAGCATTCATCTGACGAGTACGTATCCGAAAGTCATTCGTGGCACATCCAACCAGATGCGTCATTTTCTGGTGGAATCATGCAGTCGCTCGGTACGTTTCCGGTTGGCATCTCCCTGTCTGTATTTATGCAGTGCAAAGCCCCCACGGTCGAGTTCATTGCGAATGGTGACATGGAGACGGATGCCAATTGGGATGCATGGTGTCAAACCGGCGATCCTCCTATCCAGGCGCAAAGTTCCGATTACGCAAAGACTGGCACCTATAGCCGTAAAGTGGTTCTGCAATCCAGTACGCAATACGGTGGAATTCGGCAGGTGTTTGCTAACCCCTTGCACCAAAGTAACCACTTTATCATTTCCTTCTGGTACAGATCTGCGGAAGGAGAAACTGTTGATCTGACCTGCACCATCAGCAACGAAAACGAGGATGACTACGTATCGACCACGCTCCAAGCGACGGAAACATGGAAGCACTTTACCGTGGTGGAAGGAATAAACTACGAAGATCGAAACACCCAATTGATCATACGAACCAAGTATGCACATCCTGAAATGACTGCGTTCTACATTGACGATGTTTCTGTTGTCCTACAGCCAACATTCTCCATAGCCGTGGCGGGGCCACCACCATCGCCCGGTGCGGATCCGCTTTACTATAACAACAAAGGCAGAGTGCTCAACATCCATCCGACGGACGATTGGGCGGAAGCATACTGTAGTGCCGAGTCTACGACCAGTGAAGAACTGACACTCTACATCGTTGCCCCATATTCGGCGATTCCTTGGGATTTGTACATAGACGATGTAGTCATTACCGTTTATGACGAACTAAGACCGTTCATAGTGAGCATTGCCTCGTTGTTGGCTCTTGGATCGTACGGCACCTCATGGCTGACGCTGGAGCGTTTGCAGGACGGGCGCGTTTACGAGCAAATCCGGGAAGCCCTAGACGCAATGGCGGCCTCTGTGTGTACTCTTGCTACCATTAAAGCTGGCAGTTATTGGTTTTATAGCATTGAAGGGGGAAACCTAGACCCGTCATCGGCTTGGGGCTACTTCAAGAGCAATGGGAGTATTCTCGACGGCTATGATTACTATCACATTGGTGGTGAATATGGGCCATTCTGGCCCATAATGGGCAACGACTCTATGCCCATGAGGCTTTGTGTTCTGGATCTTGAGTACTATCTAGGTGGGTGGTCTGGATTTGTGGCCATAGGTGCGGCGGCCTTGCTTGTGCCAAAGGGTAGCAGCGTTTACTACCGAATGGATTACGTCAGGCTTTGCGATGTAACCATAGACCATGATCTCTCTCAGACGATTGGCGGCTTTACCTACACGGTTCCTGCTGGCACTTACGATGGGGAAAATCAGGTAGCTGTAGGTGAAAGCGGTTATCTTGTTACGTCAGCCTATGATGCCACTCACGATTCTATTGAAGTCACACTAGCTGGTGATGGTGACGCATTGGGGTCGCGGGCTTTGCCGCCATATGCAGGCCACGTTGAGGCCTACATCCAAATAATGATCTACGATGATGGCTCCACATGGACGAAAAAGCCATGAGCACAACCCTCACACTCACGCCGTTTCCGGGCGGCTACGATTGGCAAGGCGTCGCGACCAGCACGCTGGCCGATCCCACGTACCGTTGGCGGAAAAACGGTGAGCTTGTCGCTACCACGAAGTGCAACGTCATGATGTTCCATCTCGATTCCGGCGAAGACATGGAGATCTCCGTCTTCGATGATGATACCGTGCCGGACGAATCGTTTCCGAGCCGTGATCGCTTTCAGTGGCTGCATGCGGACGGGGCTGACTACTACGAGATCAGCGAGTACGTTGATTCGGCGTGGGTTGTTACCGCCGTCATTCGTGACATAGGTCAGTGGATCTTCGCGTGGCAGACGCGCGTGCTCGAGGATTGCGTTGGGCATCAATTCAGGATTCGCAGCATGGGGATGTATGCGGACGGGAGCTACAAGACTTTCACGAGCTACATGATTCGCCGTCCGGACCATCCGCAGTACACGCCGGTGATCGACGCCGACACGGGGGTGCTGAGCTTTGTCTGACGCGAACCTCGATAGGATGGGACTTCGGTTCTACCACACGAGCGCCGACATTCGCGGAGGATGGCAGTCTGACGGCGCGGCGTGCCTTGGCGGCATGCGGGCCGTGAATGAGGCAACAGGGCTTGTCATCGTACGAGCCGACAGCGCGATCTACGGGCTACTTATCGAGGCGGGGCACGTCACAACTTCGCCGTGCAAGATCGTCGTGAATTGCCCCACAGCCGACACGGTACAGATCAAGATCGACTCGGACAGCGCGTACGGAACCACCGTTACGATTGCGAACGGCGAAACCATGATCGTGATGTGTGCCGACGAATTGCAGTGGTTGAAGATCTCGCGAATGTCCGCGAACGCCTTGCGCGGCAAAGAGACCGTCCGGATCGTGACGCAGTACAACGCGGCGCTCGGCGGAAACAATCTCGTTACGGAAGACGCCAGCGATTACACGTATGCGAGCGTCATTCTGAAAAACGAAGGGGCCGTCAACTACACAGACGTGCGGGTATTCTCGAAATCGGCAATGCTCGCTGTCCGGCAAGAAGCCGTTGATTCGGACGGGGACATCCAGACCATCGCCGATGAATTCACGGCGCCTATCGGGATCGACTTCGCGACGGGATGGCCCACGACGGAAGGCGCGGGCTTGACGATCAACGCGGGTGAATCCGTGGGCATGTGGATTCGCCGGTCTTACGATTCGACAATCTCGGCTCGGCTGCCTCTCGATCTTGTCATGGCGTACACCGTTTCCGGGGACGTACAGAAAGCCGGGATGCACTCCTACGTCGCGCGCGGGCAAGCGTCGTACGCTGAATACGAACTGTTCATCGCGGTCGATCCCGCAGAGCCGGTGTTGACGGACCCGCCAGCGGATACCGCGGCAACGCTTGCAGGGCTTCAGTACAACGTGTCCGCGAGTACAACGTACAACTACGAGGTCTTATATCGGAACCAGTTCGGGCTTGTGGCGCGTCACTGGAAGTTCGATCCGCTCATTGTGAATTCGGAGTTCGAGATTGCGGCCGCATTGCCGAGCGATCCTGAAATGGTGGACGTGATCCAGCGGTCAGACGGTGCGGTGATCGTTGCGGGGTTGTACACGGGCGCGGCGGATGGAACGGACCGCGCCGACACGTGGAGACTGTACGTCACCTACGATGGCACGAATCCCGATCCAGACTCCGACACGCCGATTGACGAAACGATGAACGGCAACGGCGTGCTTGAATACGTGTTGACGGCGGGCCTCGATGAAACGCCCGTAAAGGTGATCGCGAAGGTCTATCGCAGTTCGGACGGCGCGGAGAACGTTGACGAAACGATCCATTCCACAACGATGGACTATGACTTCCCACTTGGAAGCCGGCCATTGGTTACGGGGAATCTTCTGTTCGCAAAACGGGCCGTTATTCAGGACGTGCAGACCACGTACATCGATGTCGCGAAAAACATCCGGTGGGAGTTCGACGGGGTCAATTGGACGCTGTATGCAGACACGGTCGCTTTGTTCGCGGTGGGCTTGACCGCGATTGAATCCTATTGCGATTTCGCGCATGATGCTCAGACCGGCGCGGCAAGTTCGGATGACGCAATCGAGGTGGGGACGTGGACGGAAATCGAAAAGACGTTGTGGGTGAACGTCAATAGCCAGCACGTCATGAAGATCGACTGCATCAACAAGGAGATCTCTTGTGATGATCGCGTGTTCGGCGCACTCACGGACATTCACGACAGACCCGCTCCTTACACCGCGTGGCCCTGTTACGCTCACACGGTTTTCAATGCATATAACCCAGTGACGGATCGCTGGGTTTCGATAGCCAGCATCGATAGCAACGGCGTCCTGACTTGTGGCGTCGATTGGGAGGATAATACCGTATGAAAAAGCTCATGGTTCTTGCAGTCCTGTTTGTCGCGAGCGCTTGTTTCGCGGATGACGTGTTTAAGGAATCCGGCGTCGAGACGTTCCGAATCAAGGCGAGTACGGGCCTGAAGTTTCTCGATCCTCCGTCGAACGAACTCATGAAGCTGGAAGACATGGGTACGGCAGGGAAACTCACTTGCGGCTCGTTTGTTGGTACGTGGGCCGGAGACGCGATTACAGACGCGTACGTGTCGAACACGTTGACGGCATCCACGCTGACCGGCGGCAACTCGACAACGCTCCTCGGCTCGATACCGTACCAGAGCAACACCAACACTACCACTATGTTATCTCCGAACACGACCACGACGAAGAAGTTCCTGCGTCAAACTGGCAACGGCACGAACGGCGCGGCCCCGGCGTGGGATACGATTGTCGCTAACGACCTGCCGACACTCATCAAAGACATTTCCGGGCTAACCCCTACTGACAACTATCCCCTCATAGGCAATGGCACGACGTTCACGAACGAGGCACCGGCGACGTTTAAGACTTCCATCGGTCTCGGGACGGGTGACAGCCCCAACTTCACGGCGCTCTCGCTTGGCGTAACAGACACTACGTTTGGTGCGCTAACCCTAAACGGCGACAATGCCGACACGGGCGGGCGTGCGTGGTTTTTAAACCCGGCGAACAAGGATGGCAATACTGATGTGTACGGCATACGAGCGGACGGCGATCTGATAATAGGGCGGCTACTGTCCTCGGATATCGTAATCGACCAAACCACGGGCGTAGTGACATTCGGTTCTGGGACAAGCCAGTTGTCGGCCACCTCCGCATCCTCTCCGGTGATATCTGGCATTGGCACGTCCGCTGGTACTACCAGCAAATTCTACGCAATTCACTCCACGCACTCAACGTCGGGAGACATGGCCGCAGGTTTTGGATCCGGTGTCAGCATGTATGGGACGGATGCGGGGGGCACTTTCAAATTCGGGGCCGTGACCGGGGAGCGGGCGTCGGTCGATACGGAAGGCACTGTGAAGATCTGGGCGGGCACTAACGGCGAAGATCTTGTTGCGACGTTCGACAGCGCACTGAAAACCACACTCGCTGGCGACTTGACGCTGCCTGGCGTGCTGTCCATGTCCACTATCACGACGTTCACCGCAGATGACACGACGCCTTCAGTTTCTGCGGGCAACACGTTTGTGATCCCCGGTACATGGACAGCGGGCCATAACATCACGATGTTCGACAATGGCGTTGCTGGCCAGGTAATCAACGTCATCGGCGGCGATGCAGACTGTACTGTCGTCAACGGCGGCAATCTCATTCTGCAAGGCGATTGGGTGGGGGCTGCCGGATATACGCTTCCTCTCGTGTTCAGCGGTACGAACTGGTACGAGACCACGGCGCGGCTGACAAGCAGTGGCAGCGGGTCTGCCTCATGGGAGACCCCTGGACGTTTGGGGTATCTGGTTCCGAACACAGTTAAGGGGACTACGTTTGAGGCCACAGGCGCGACTTTTACGACCCCTGCTACGTTTGGATACGGGGCGGCGGGCACGGCATTGACGTTCGGGGCGGCTACCGGATTCTCTGAGATCAAAAACGCTGAGTTCCGAATGGATGGTTACGCTTGGAACACGGGCTACACATCCGCAACGGCGACGACGAAACACTGCGACCGGATTCTGTCATTTGTCTCCACGGCGTGGTACGAGGTCTGCACGATCAACATGGGCGCGGCTGCCTCGTGGTCAAACATCGGCATGCACATCAGGGCGCTAATGAATGGCGTCGAGCCAAACTACGGAGCCGTGGAAGCCAACGTTCAGTTCTCAAAAGATGCGTCCGGAAACTACGTGGCCTTCGTCAACAGCTTTGGCCCCAAGGGCCAATTGAATTTCAAAGTGCGTGACATGGGCAGCAACGTTTATGCGATTTGGGTGTACGGCCAATCGTCAGGAAGTGCTGGCCTTCAGGTTGTATATTCGGAGAACGTTGCCGGTCTCGCGTCGTTTGCGAACTTCGGAGTTGCGGGCACGGGCGGAAGCGCGGATCTGGCGGAGACGGGGACATATGCCTTTGGCGGTTCTGGATTATCCTTTCCTGCGACGTTCGCCCTCGGCGGCGCTGGCTGCACAAACCTAACCCTTGGGTCAGGGGCGACTACGCTGTCCCTTGGAGCTGGTACAGGTACCCTGACGATCAACAACACGACGTTGGGGGCCAAGGCTGTAACGGCTAGCGTCTCTAATAAGGTTCTGGGCACCAACGCCAATATGGACCTCACAATATCTGGATCGGCAACGGCTTTCATCGCCAACACCGGCCCTCAAATATATACAACCAGCGACGGCGGCACATCGCCTTTTACTGCACAGGGGCACCTGGTCATACAGCCTAGAACATCCGCTGACAGATCCATTTATTTTTGCACCGGCACAACTACCCCATTGATTCAACTCGCCATCAACACTGCATCCGTTAATTGCACGCCGCCATTTGCTACAGTTGGCGGTGTCCACGTCGGCAGCACGTCCGATCCGGGGGCGGATAATCTGATTGTTGATGGAACAAGTAAACTTACAGGCGTATTAACCCTTGAAGCAGCAAGTGCAGTTCTTCCAGCAACCTTCACCTTTGGAGGTGCAGGATGCACGTCGCTCACGCTTGGCAGCGGGGCTACAACGTTGAGTCTTGGCACGGCGACGGGGACGGCAACCATCAACAACGCCATTACAGCCATCGCTGGACGGCTGACTACCGTTGGCGGCGCTCACATTGGCGGCACTAGCGATCCGGGCACGGACAATCTGCTGGTGGATGGGACGAGCACATTTACTGGTCAAGTAAGTTGCTCAGACCATCTTGTTCTCAATTCGTCATATAGCTTGAAAATACTCAACGGCACGAACACAAGAGCAATTCTGAGTAGCGGGGCAATGGCGCTCGGGGAGGCAGGCGCGGAGCGTGGATTCATAGCCCTATTTCAAGGCGCGGGTGGAAACACTGCGGGGTACATCAAAATACATAGTAGAAATGGCACAGCCCACTATATTTGGGTTGAAGATGATGGCACGGTCAAACAGAGTACTGCCGTGCCCGTAGACAATGCCGATGGCAACGTCGTGGGGGCGCAGACATGAGACAACTACTTACGCCCTTCAACTTCATGTGTGGGCAGCAGAATGTCTTGGGTTCTGTTCTCAACAAGCTGAACAGCCACTTCAATCTGCTTTGCGGCGTACTGCTCCTTCATCGCGGCAAAGGCATCCGCGTCGCCGTTAGTAGTCGGGATGCGTGCGTTCTGTGGGTCTTCGGACAGCAAGGCAACAGAACATTGATGCACGCGCGCGCGGAGCGAGACATCCTTCGCCGGTTCATGGCATCGGGCATAGGCCGACAATGCCAGCGCGGCCAGTATCGCGCAGATGCCCACAACAACGAGCAGTTCTACCAGCGTCATGCCATCAGACTTCTTCATCTCCCTATTCTCCCATTCGTCTGCAAGGCGTCTTGCGCCTGCCGACATGTTTCCTTTGTCCTTAGAGTCTTTGCCCGCTTTACGGAACGTCTCCGCATGACGCTTCGTAAGCCGCACCTTGTAGTCTTTCATCCTCTCGCCGTACTTTGTCGGACGCCCGCGTTGTGTCTTCATGCATCAATTATACGCCCACACAATGATTTTGTCAAGGAGTCCACCTCGGCACCGACTCAGAACAGCGACGGCAACGTTGTGGGGGCGCAGAGCTAATGACCCGTCTCATTCTCATAGCCATTGTCGCGGCATCGGCCTTGGTGCCTATTGTCCCGAACGCCACGAGCACGGTCTACGCCGTCTCCGCGCCATCCGGTAACATCGCAGGACCGAAAGTAGTCATCCTTGCCCAAGGCCAGCCATACATCGATTACGGCGCAAAGGCGTGGCTCTGGCTTGGCAAGGAACGCGTCCCACTGCCGGTCTACACGGACCCGTGGATTGACACAAACAGGCCGGGCGCATATACTCAATACTACACAGCCGTGAACCCGGTGTCGGGCGCGGTGAAACAATGGACAAGAATCATAATCGTAGAATAGGGAGATCGGATATGAAGAAAGCATTTTGGATCGCAACGTTCGTAGCGGCTTGTATTCTCGCGGGCTATTGGGTATCGACAGTATCCGCACAAGAGGCAGCACCGGCCCCACAGGCAGCGCCAGCACAACCCGCCGCAACACCCCTCGATACCGCACTCGCGCGACTTGACCAGACCCTGGCCGCTGTTGACAAGGCGTTCGCGCAGATGGACGTGAAGCCTCAACAGGGCATGCTGATTTGCCAAGCCGTGGAGGCTTTGAACCAGGCTGTCACTGAAGTCAAAGTGGCCGCGAAACCGAAGCCCGTCGAAGCACCGAAAGCTGAAGAGAAGCCCACGCAGCCTGTCGAACCGAAGCCAGCCGAAGCGCCGAAACCGTGAGGGGCGAAAATGCTTGATGAATCCAGACAGACATGCGGCGGGCATCAGTTTGTGATCGACGCCTTGAAACGCCTCGAATCGAAGGTAGATAAGCTGATTGAACAGGCCGGACACGTCGAACGAATCGAGACCGTCATGTGCGATTTGAAGGCGACCGTGTTTGATCCTGCACGCGGAAATCTGAGCGACCGCGTCGGAAAAATCGAGGGGATACTGGGATTTTCAAAGATCCTCGCAGTCCCGATTTTCGCGTCGATCATTCTTACGAGCGTCTACGGGATCGTGAAGTTGCTGGCGGATTTTTGGATTCACTTGAAGCATTGAGCTAACATGTGTTGACGAAACGTTGAAAGGAAAAGAACCATGAGCTACTCGAAAGCAAAGACGATCTGGAAAGCCTTGCTCCATTTTTGCGGGGCGCTTGCGGCCGCATTGTCGGCGGCGTGGGTTGTGCTACCTGCCGACGCGCCGGTAGCACTTGCCGATTGGAAGGTCGTCATCGTGCCGCTGGCGCTTGCGGCTTGGCGCGGAATCGAGAACTACCGCAAGAATAGCGGAGAGTGCGGCGCACCCGCGTGGGAATGGGGGAACCTCTTGCCCTTTTGTCTTGTGGTCTGCGCGGTTCTGGTACTCGCGGGTTGCGCAACGCAGAAGATAACCAGGCTCGAAACACACGCGGACGGCACACAGTACAACGACACCTATCGCGCAACGTCGATACCCATTCTCGGAGCCAAGAATGAGAACCTGTTCAACTTCGAGAAATCCGGTTTGAACAACGTCAAGGCCGGTTCGACTGCGAACTCCGACAGCACGGCCATGGCGACGATGTTCACGAAGTTCTTGGATCTGCTTTCCGGCATCGTCACAAAGTCTGCTACGGCGTCCGCGGTATCGCCATAGGCAATCGTTTGGTGCGGATCGACACGTCATTCGGCATGCTCGCGATGCATCTCATTTTCAGACAGGAGACAAGAACATGAAACACATCACTCGAATCACAGTGGCAAAGGCAGAGCTTGACCTCGACGCAATCTGGACGGCGATCACGTCCATGATTAACGCCGTCACGAGCCTCGTAGGACTGTTCGACAAAGGCTGAACAAGTCCAAGATCCCCGGTCACGTTCTGGCCGGTGATCTCTCTGTAAGTACGAACCGGTCAATGTCTCGGTCTTGTGGCGCAAGGTGCGCATAGATCTGTGTGGTGGTCATCGATGCGTGCCCCAGCCATTGGCTGATTTTGTACAGCGAGACGCCCGCTGAAACCAACTGACTCGCGAACGTGTGCCGAAGGACGTGCGGTTACCCAATTGAGGCCAGATCGTTCGGCGGCGGCTTCGAAATCCTTGCGTATATCCCGCCGATACCGGGGCGTCCTGACACGTTCGCTGGCGGGGCGGTGCGGTATTCAGACACCCTGAAATCATCCTGGGGCATCCTGCGCGTTTTCGCAAAAACCCCCCAAAAAAATTAGTGTTGACTTTGAGCGCTTTGTGTGGTATGTGTACTGTACGTGACGTACCAATTGCGATGTGAGGGATACACAATGCCCGAAAATGAGACAGAAATCACTCCGGAGGGAGCTTGCAAACTGGCAAAAGCATCTGCCGAAACGATACGGCGATGGTGTCGCAGGGGCCTGCTAATACACCGCGTGACCCGTGTCGGTAGAATTTGGGTCAATCGAGCGGATTTGGTACGGTTTCTGTCATCTGAAGAAACCACGGAGAATCAGCGATGAAGCTCGACGACTCTACAATTCATAGACTGCGGATTTGGCGGCTTTGCAACAAGGCCGCTCGGATGCTGTATCGCGTGGCCGTCCCGACAGACGACTACGTTGACCGCGTTTCGCGGCTTCTGTTCGGCACGTGCGCGACGGAATCGCTTTTCCTCTACGAGCGGCAACAAGGTCCCGCGTTTTTCGGGCCGGTGGGTGCGTTCGGGAAATGGCAAGTCGAGCGTGCGAGCATGGAAGCATCTCTCGTGATGCTCATGACGAATCAGTCTCTCGCGAAACGCGCAACGTCGTTTCTATTCGCGGATGAGCACGCCGGGACGGGATGGATTACGGCGCCAATCAACGATTGGCTGTGGACGTTGCGCTTCAACGACAACGATGTCCCGTCCGTGATGTTCGGGCGGCTGCATTACCTACGAGTTCCCTTTCTCATTCCCGAATCGAATCTGAGCCAAGCTCAGTACTGGAAACGCTACTACAACACTGACGCCGGCAAAGGGACGGTTGATGGCTACATGCACAATTGGGCGCGCTTGTGCGCTCCGATCATAGATCTCGACAAGGAGGAAAACTAGACATGGCTCGACCGAAAAAAGAAACAACCGAAACGCAAGACGTAATCGAGGAAGCGGCTCCGGAAATGTCGCCGACGAATCCGGAGCGCGACAAAACGTTGAACCTGTATCAGCGTCTCAATCTCGCGATGCGGGACGTGGGTTACGTCCAAAAGGAAAAACTCAAGGTCAACAATCAGTACACGTTCGCTTCTCATGACGCGGTTACGGCCGCCGTGCGCGAACCGTTCGTGAAGTATGGGATCTACGTCCAAATCGACGTAGTGAAACACGAGCGCGACGGAAACATGACGATTGTCGATGTCGAGGGGCGGTTTTGCAACATCGACAAAACCGAAGAGATCATGACGCTCCGCAGTTTCGGCTACGGAATCGACGGTCAAGACAAAGGGCCGGGTAAGGCGATCTCGTACGCCGTTAAATACCTTTACCTAAAGGCGCTTGGACTCGAAACCGGCGACGATCCGGAACGCGACTCGATCCCGTTCAAGCCCGAGCCCAAAAACGGACACTCTGTTGCCAGTCTTCCTCCCTCACCAAAGGCGGCGGAGCGTGCGGCCCAGCCCACCGCACCTTCGCCGCCCACCACTCCAAGCGCGGAAGACCCCGCCGCGGAGCGTGCAAAGATCATGAGCGAATGCGCGGCGATCTCGAAAGAGAATTCGATCCCCGCCGTGGAGGTTCGACGAATCGCGGGCAAGCCGAGCGCCGAACTCTCGCTTGATGAGTTGCGCGCGATGCCGGACAAGCTACGCGAGTTCGCGGGCGCGGGCGAAATGGCGAAGCTGTACCAGAAGATCAACGCCATCGCAAGCGAAATGAAGATCTCGCCTACGGATCTTTCCGACTTCATCGCGAAGGAATGCGATGGCAAGAAGTCACTCGAAGATCTCAAGGTGTACGAACTCGGTAAGCTGTGGAGGCTCATGGAAGCTCACAAAGAAGTGAAGAGCCGGGAGGCGTCCAAGTGAGAATCTACGACGATCTTCCCGAATGGCTGCTTTATGACGTGGACGAAGTCGAAGCACTTCAATTTCCTGAAACGCTTCCGGAGTTCCCGCAAACTACAAGCGAGCCCGAGACAATCGCGCACGTCCTGTCCATCGCCCGGAAGCACCTCGAAAACGACGTGCAAGCCGACGCGCTCCGGGCACGCGCGAAAGAACTCGTTGCAAAAGCACAACGTCGCGACAAGGACAACGAACGCCTCAAGGATCACATTGTCTTCTTGATGGGGCAAGCCGCGATCAAGAAGGTCAAGGACGAAGAATTTACGATCTCCGTTGCCACTCGCGCGGGAACAATCGAGGTTGAAGATCTTGACAAGTTGCCAATCGCGTTCGTGCGAATCAAGCGTGAGGCGAACAAGCTCGATCTGAACGCTCACTTCAAATCCACGGGCGAAATCCCGGAGGGTTGCAACATCGGGGAAGACAAAAAGTACGTAACGATAAGGAGCAAGTGAACCATGGCTGACATGATTATTGGATGGAACGATTCCCTTCCTGCGCAGGAAGATGAACGCAAGGATTTTACCGTACTCCCGGAAGGCGACTACTGGTTTCTGGTCAAGAAAGTCAATCAGGGAACGGCGGCGACGGACGGGTGCCCGATGGCCGAGATCGAAATGCTAGTGAAGGACGCGGACGGAAACGCGGCGTGGGTTGTCGACCGGATCAAGATGATCGAAAAGATGATCTGGAAGCTGCAACGGCTATTCACATCCATCGGCCTGCGGTCGCACGGCGAAGAGCAATTCCGCATGAACTGGAACGCGGTTCCTGGTTCGCACGGCTACGCGACGTTCAAGGTCGAGACGATCACGCAGGGCAAACGCGCGGGCGAAGACCGAAACGAGCTTTCGTCTTATCTCGACATGCCGAAAGACGCAGAGCCGCCAGCGTGGTGCGTCAACAAGGCCGCGCCGAAAATCACGGCTGAACCCGCAACCGAACCCGAGGAAGAATTCGCGTTCTGATGCTCGAGATCTCGCCGTTAGAACGTTACGTGGCGGATCTGCGTTCGGACGAAACGCTGAACGCAGATCCGCTTCCCGCAACGCCTCCGCAGACCGTGCAAGCGGAATCGTGGGCGTTGCGGAACGATGACGGGCACGGGCCGGCCTGGTCAGCATGGTGGCGCGCTGTTGAAGGATGGAGGGAGAAACATGGCATTCACGCATATCTTGAACGAAAGCCAGCGGCTCGTTACCGAGTATCGAATCGCGCTTGACGAGCGAAAGCGGCTGTCGCAATTCCTGAAAACAAAGAAGATCGCGCGCGTAACGATTGACGCCGGCCGTGGAATCAACGCGAACGTACCGTGGGATGAATGGCTGCGGGGTTATTTCAGGTTTCGGCTTGACGTGCTCGACGTTCAAATCTTTCAACTCGAATCGAAACTCGGACCGGCGGTTAACGTTCCCGTGCCTCCAAGGAGAGCAACCAATGTCGAATGACGAATGGGGCACTCCGCCGAAACTCGTTGACCGGTTTCGACGCGAATACGGTTGCGCGATTGACGTGTGCGCCACGCAAGAAAACGCAAAGCTGTCTCGATTCTACACGCAAGAAGTGAACGGTCTCTTGCAGCCGTGGGATCGCCCGGTGTGGTGTAACCCGCCGTATTCAAACATCACGCCGTGGGTACAACGTGCGGCGCAACGAAAGCAAACGTGCGTCTTTCTCGTGCCGCTGTCCACGTCGGAAAAATGGTGGCGCGAATGGGTGCAGCCGTTTGCAGATATCGTGTACCTGCCGAAACGGATCAAGTTCGTGGGGGCGGACTGCGTGTTCAACAAGCCGCAAGCAATCGTGATCTATCCAGGACCGCGCGTACGTGTCGAACCGTTTTTCACGCTGCTCGACTTGACGCCGGAAGAACGGGGGCTTCGCACGTGAGTAAATACAAATACAAATGGAATCAACGCTCACCCGAAGACAAACGGCGTCATGCGAAACGGCGTACACGGCGCCGTCGCGAACATGAGATTCGTGGGGATTGGGAATGTGTGGCATGGAAGGCGAACGGCGGGTACGGCTCACAGAAAGCGGAGGGCGGCAACGTCAACGCCAAACGCGAGAGGATCTGGTTCTCGCCTGCGTGCTTACGACCATACGATGACCTGTTCTCGCAACCGTCCGAAGATTTGGAATGGTAAACACAATGAACCTTCGACCGTACCAGCAAGCAGCTTTGTACGCGCTCGAAGAAGGCTGGCGTGATTGCCAACGCCAGCTTGTTGTGCTGCCGACGGGCACGGGTAAGACGATCCTCTTCGCGCACCTTGCAAAGATCGAAGCCGACCGCGGCAATCGCGTGATGATTCTCGCGCACCGCGAAGAGCTTCTCACACAGGCGCAAGACAAGATCGAGAAGGCTACTGGGATGCACACGGGCCTTGAGCGTGCGTCAAGCCAAGCGCATGACTCGCTGTGGCCCGTGACCGTGGCGTCCGTCCAAACATTACACAATTCGCGATTGCAACGTTGGAATCCGAAGAGCGTCGATCTAATCGTGGTAGATGAAGCCCACCATCTGCTTTCCGACACGTACAAGCGCGTGTTCGATCATTTTGCGACGGCGCGCGTAGTCGGTGTTACAGCGACGCCGGATCGCGGCGACAAGAAAAACCTTGGCGAGTTCTTTGACAAGATCGCCTATGAATATGGGCTTCGCCAGGCGATTGCGGACGGTTTTCTTTGTCCGCTTGTCGCGAAACTCGTACCGCTCAGCATTTCGCTGGAAGGCGTCCGTACCGTGGCCGGCGACTATAACGCGAATGACGTGGATAATCGGATTGCGCCGTATCTGCAAGCGGCCGCAAACGCGATTTCAGAGCACGCGCGGGATCGCAAGACGCTTGTGTTCTTGCCGCTCGTACGCACAAGCATGACGTTCACTGACCTATGCTGCTCTCTCGGGATTCGAGCGAAGCACATTGATGGACAGTCTGAAGATCGCGCGGAAATCCTCAGAGACTACGCGCGCGGCAAGTACGATCTCTTGTCGAATTCATCCTTGCTCCTTGAGGGTTACGATTGCCCGGACATTTCGTGCATCGCCGTTCTGTCTCCTACAAAGTCGCGACCTCGATACGCGCAAATGGTAGGGCGTGGCACGCGGATCGCTCCCGGGAAACGCGATCTGCTCATTCTTGATTTTCTCTGGCAAACGTCGAAACACGAACTCTGCGTTCCCGCGTCGCTCTTTGCAAAGAATCAAGAAGAAGCTCAGGAAGTAATGAAGATCATCGGCGCGGCTCCGGGCGGCGGAACCGTGGATCTTCTTGAGGCCGAATCGGACGCAAAGGAACAACGCGAACGAAAGCTGGCAGACTTACTCCGCGCGCAACGTCATCGCCCTGGGCGTTGCGTGAATCCGCTCGAATTCGCGTTCTCGATCCACGACGAAGACCTCGCCGAATACGAACCTATCGGGCGGTGGGAAATGGCGGAAGCGAGCGAGAAACAACTCGCGTTACTCGCGAAATTCGGCATCGACAGGATCGCGGTTTCCTGCAAGGGACACGCTTCGAAGATCATCGACAAGCTCATCCGTCGCCGCCAGGAAGGACTTTGCACGGTGTGGCAAGCGGGCTTTCTGTCGCGAAACGGAATCGATCCTACGAGCGTATCTTTTGACCGCGCGAAAATGCTGATTGACGGGCTGAAACGCCCGAAGGTTTTGACCGCAGACAATGACATCGAATGGTAACCACGGAAAGGGAACGGCCATGAAGCAGCGCGACGAGTTGAGAGTCATCCGGACGATCTTGGCGTTACTGGAATCGTACGACGTGGAAGCGCGTCAACGCATTCTGAACTACGCGCAATCGCGCGCGGTACAAATGCCGGTCGCCACCGAAGCAACGGAGATCCCGTCCGTCGAAACGGCGTCATTGTTCTAGATG
>Ga0172381_10001277_pt1 | contig 29887 bp, 32 predicted proteins | sample Leawel6488metaG_FD_119754 | JGI IMG/M metagenome (GOLD analysis project Ga0172381, IMG submission 119754) | Leachate microbial communities from a municipal landfill in Southern Ontario, Canada - Leachate well 64-88 metaG | ecosystem: Engineered > Solid waste > Landfill > Unclassified | place... | reverse complement strand
GCTTAGAGCCCTTAGGAACCGCCTAACCCCGGGACCATTGTGGTTGCCCGGGAAACCTTGGGTATTCGGTGGACGGGGTTCTCACCCGTCAAATTCGTTACTCATCCCAACATTCTCACTTCACATCGCTCCACTGAGCCTCACGACTCAGCTTCGACGCAATGCGAACGCTCCTCTACCAAGTCGCGCGTAGCGCGACAGAAACCAGTTTTAAGAGGCCAGAATCCAGTTCGCACAAACCAGAAGGCAGAATCCAGAATCAGAAATTGTATTTCTGGTATCTGTTATCTGTTATCTGGCATCTGTTTGTCTGGCTTCTGTTATCTGTTATCTGGCATCTGTTGTGCTACGCACAACTTCCATAGCTTCGGTAACTTGCTTGAGCCCCGTTGAATTTTCCGCGCAACTGACCTTGACCAGTGAGTTGTTACACTTTCTTTAAAGGATGGCTACTTCTAAGCCAACCTCCTGGTTGTCTTTGCTCAATCACATCGTTTAACACTTAGCAAGTATTTAGGGACCTTAACTGATGGTCTGGGTTGTTTCCCTTTCGACCGTGAAGCTTAGCCCTCACGGACTGACTCCGCAGAAACGGTAACGTGGTATTCGGAGTTTGATTGGAAGCTGAAGCTTGCGCTCCAGTCATCCATCCAGTGCTCTACCCCCACGTCCTCTTACTGCGGGCTATACCTATATATATTTCGAGGAGAACCAGCTATCTCCGAGTTCGCTTAGCATTTTACCACTAACCACAAGTCATCCCCTCATTTTGCTACATAAGTGGGTTCGGCCCTCCATCCGCCTTTCGGCGGACTTCAGCCTGCTCATGGTTAGATCACTCGGTTTCGGGTCTAATTTATGCGACTTGACGCCCAGTTAGGACTCGCTTTCGCTTCGCATACGCTTCTTAGAAGCTTATGCTTGCCGCACTAATTAACTCGTTGGGTCATTCTCCAAAAGGCACGACATAACCGCGCACAGCGCGGAATTACCAATTTCTAAGTTCTAATTTCTAATCAATTTCAAATGCTTCAATTTCAAATGTCTAAAAATTTAGAATTTGTCATTTGGCATTATATCATTTATTAGTAATTAGTAATTTGTCATTAGTCATTCCGTGCTATGCACGGCGTTGTCTCCTTGTAAGCACATGGTTTCAGGAACTGTTTCACTCCCCGTTACGGGGTACTTTTCACCTTTCCCTCACGGTACTAGTTCACTATCGGTGAGTATTGATATTTAGCCTTCGATGACGATCCACCGACGCGCAAATAAATTTACGCTTCTTCAGGCAGGATTTCACGTGTCCTACCCTACTTTCATCCCGACGTTTCCGTCGGGGCGGATTACTCTGTAGTAAATATTTGTTTTAACATACGGGACTGTCACCCTCTATGGTCGTCCTTTCCAGGTTCATTCTGCTAACAAAAATCTACATCAAATAACCAAGGCTGGTCCGCGTTCGCTCGCCGCTACTAGCGGAATCTCTATTTGATTTCTTTTCCTCCGCTTACTAAGATGTTTCAGTTCAGCGGGTTCCCGACCGCGCCTCGCTATCGCTCGACGCTTTAACTAATAACTTATAGCGTATAGTGAATAACTTTGGTGTCCTTCGACTTCACTCAGGACGATTTATTATCATCGCGAAGCGATACTTTTAGTTATACGTTATACGTTTTTAGCTATACGTTAGAAGCGCTGAACAATAGTGAAGCGCGGTCAACTGCGTCAAGCGCAGTTGGATTGCTCCATTCGGAAATCTCCGGATCAAAGCTTATTTGCCAGCTCCCCGAAGCTTATCGCAGGCTTTCACGTCCTTCTTCGGTCAATACTCCCAAGGCATCCTCACATGTGCTCTTATTGGAATTTGAGTAACTTCGCCCTATCGAATGATAGGGTTTGGACAACTACTCAGATGATGTGTTGTCGATCATCTTTCGATGATTTTTCTTGATTCTATTGATTCTCAATTCACCTGGTTGTCAAAATACGCTCTATAGAACAAAATTGCCGCCCCAACGGGCGGCAGACAAAGTTCAAAAAGATGAATTGTCATCCACTCATTGGTTTGATTTTTGCATAAATTTCCATAAAGCTATTTCGAAGGATATCATCCCTGTTGGGGTCTGTCAATACCCTTAAATCCGATCTATAAATTGTTTTTTACAAATACATTATGTCATTCCGGCCAACGAGCCGGAATCTATGCAAGCTTCGCTTGCAGTTATTTGCGAGCTCAAAGCTCGCGTCCTTTATGCAAGGGGTAGGAAGGCCTACTTGCGAAGCGTCCCTCCTACCCCTTGCAACCCCACTACCCTGCTCGCTCAAAAGCATGATTTTTCTTTCCGGGGAGAACTCGCCGCGACAAGTTTGCGCGGCTACTCGCCCAAGAAGCGAAAAATCATCTTTTGTTAATGGTTCTTATACCTTGCAAATACTTCCAAGGAGACAACGTGCATAAGATGATCACTCGCAAAGTTCATGATTTTTTTAGATAATCTGCCGTCCTTCAATGCTTGCTTATAAAGATTATTAATAGAATATTCTATTTCTTGATGAAGTTTATCAATATTTATTGCCCAGGATTCATCCGCATCAGATTCTTTGATCTGCTCGATTAAGGGAGCAATCTGCTCGACAGTAATCGCAAAGTAAGTAATTTTTCCCTTTTCGGCTTCCTTGGGAAACCAAACAAGATTATAACTCTTATGCACAATAGCATTTCGAAGTCGGTTAAGTACCTCCAACTGCTCCATATCCAATTTTGTTTTGAAATACCGAGTAATGTAATTCTGAAAATTGGATGAGCATAGATTAACGAGATAATCTAGCAATATTCTCATTAATACAATGGATGCTAAAGGAGAACCAGCTCCTTCAAACAAAATTTTGTTATGTTTTGGGTCAATTGCCCTACACCAGTACACATCTCGCCTTAGCGAATATAAGCTTGGATAACCAATTCCGAATAATTTTATAAAATCATCTTTGGTTAAGCCAGGATGGGCGAAGATTCTCTCGAGTTTTTTGTTGGTTTGATCCATAGCTGAAGAATAACATAATCATTAACATAATAGAAAAGAGCCAGCAGCGTCGCTGGCTCTGTTCGTTCACGTTTTGCGGTCCACTGGACCTGCCCCTTACCGGGGTGATCGGTTTGCGTCGTCGCTGGCGGCCCGTGCCCAGGCATCGAGTTGGTCCCAGCTAATGCCGTCGTCTTCGGGATCGACCCGTATCTCGTCCTGGCTGTAGTATTTCACCAGCCAGTCAAGATTGTGGTAGTCCCCGCGGCGGCACTCGGCCAGGATTGCATCTCGCTCGCTCGGTGCGAGCACGCCATGGTATTTCGGCCCTTGCGAACGCATTCCGATCACCCTCTTTCATGTTGCCGGCAGAGCCGGTACGAAAAAAGGTGAACCGAGTAGCATACTACAAAACAGATCAAAAGTCAAGTTTTGGCTGGGTATTTTTAAGACAAAAGAAGAGAGCCGGTGGGGGTACCACCGGCTCTTGTGAGCTCGTGAGTTCGGATGAACTGGCCTTGAGCTAGGCCAGTTCGCAGTTGGCGCAGTCGGGCGGAGGCACCAGCTTAATGTTGAGGTAGACGCTACCGCGCCTGACGATCAACCTGTCTGGCGTTGCCAGCACGAAGCTGACCAACTCCTCCTTACCCGGCTGCACGCCGACCGTGATCGGCATGTCGCTGCGGAGCCAGAGCACATGCCCGTCGCAGTGGACATTGTGCCCCGCGCAGAGAACCTCCATGGTGGGGCCAACTCCTTGCCCATCACCCTCCGCTTTCTTGATCAGTAGCGGAAAGATGGACAGGTAGGCAAGCACCGTGCCTCGTATGCTCGCCTCCGAGTAGTAGATGTTAGCGAGAGCCCTGTCGAGGCTGAAGTTCGCCTCGCGCTGGATCACGCTATCGGCCAGCCTGACCCCATTCCCAGACCAGATCACCTGACCCTCTTGGACTGAGATCGTGTCTGCCATGCTACTTGCCTCCCTTCATGAGAAGGTAGCAACGGCCGTTGGGTCCGGCGAAACGACACCTGTAGATCGGGCGGCGGGTGTACGGCGCAGATGTGAGTAGGCGGCGCCTGCGACGAGTCGCGCCGGCGACAGCCTGCTTCATCGGCAGGTTCGTCTTCTTAGCAGTCCCGTCGCTGATCTGACGCCCCAGCTCAAGACACTCCTGAAGGTTAGGCCCCTGGATCAAGAAGCGGCCCTGGCCAGCCCAGTCTGCGTATGCCGTACCGAACACGTACCTATTGTACTCGGACGTGTTGTATGCAGTCACGACCAGGCTGAACAGACGTACAGCCTCGCACAAGTCGAACGGCGGGGGAATTGGCGACTGGTCCGTCCCTTCGAGTTCCAGGAATGGACCGCTTCCCGAGAGATTCACCTGCACATCAATCCCGCCGATGCAGGCGGTCCACCACTGCTTCGAACCGCTTGCCGGACTTCCGACCAGTCTTGCGTTGATGCCTGTTTTCAAATAAGCGCGGACACCCATATCAACACAGCCTTTCTTCTTTCTGCCCCGAGTTTACCCGGAGTCAGTAGTGGCATCGTCCGCCGAGCGGTCGCTCGATTGCGGATCTGAGCAATATATCAAAAATTCGCCTCCGAGTCAAGCCTCCGAGTCAAGCATGGGCTCTAATCCCTTGACCTCAAGGGTGGTTTTTGGTATATTTTCGGGCTGTTCGTTAACATTCTGCCGTTGGGCCGCCCCAAGGGGCGGCGGAGGTGTACGATGGAAAAGTTCGCAAGGCGGTCGTACTTCGGCTACATCATCGAAGGGATGAAGGGTCTCGGCTATGGCCTGCTGGCCAATGTCGAGATCCGCGCCGATGAGTTGAGATACGGGTACCATGTACCTGTCATCTCGGCCAGATCAACTCGGCTCTTTTTCGCCCGACCCGGTCGGGCTCTGATCGCCCAGATGAACTTCACCGAGATCCTCGGCGTGGACGATGAAGGTTATAGCTTCAGTGTCGGTGGCAACTTGTATGCTAACTGCTATGACCACGAGACCAACTTCGAGGACTATTGTAACTGGGTCAAGGCCCAGCAAGAAGCCCTCGCCCGGCAGATCGGATACGAAGCCATGAGAGAACGGCGACTGTCCGGCTGGATGCCGGAATTGCCGTATGGTATTGGCCACGTCGGGGACAGCATCAATGGTGGCGACTGGACAACCAGCGTCAACTTCGACCGTCGCTTCCAGGACGAATATGGCTGGAGGGGTAAGTTCCTCTACCAGCTCCCCACAAACGAGATCGTTGGCAAGCTCCACGAACTCTGTGAGCCAACATTCCTCCTTCTTGCGCGGAAGTTTGATCGGCTCGGGGTCACCTCCTTCCCGCCGATATACACCTTCCTCGAGAGCGAGCGGCCGTTCTGGAGTAAGTTCCCCTTTGGCCGCCTCAAGACAATGGTGAGCGGCCGAATCTACGGTTCCGACTTCCCGTGGCTTCCCGAGAGGCGAGAGCCCACCACCGGCCTTCTCCTCCACCCCCTCTACAGAGGACCGTACGTCAGGTAGCACCACAAACAACAGCAACCAGCGGCCCGCCGGAATTCCGGCGGGCCGCTTTCTTTTTTAAGAATTCAAAGTCGCTTCAGCGACACCTTTAACAAAAGATGATTTTTCTTATCATGGCGAGTAGCGCCGCAAACTTGTCGGCGAGAGTTCTCTCCTGAAAGAAAAATCATGCTTTTGCGCGGGTTAGGGTCAGGAAGCGGTTGAAAACTAGGGAGCTTGCTCGCAACAAGCCCCTGGGTTTCAACAAATGACGCGAGCTTTAGCTCGCAAATAAATGCAAGCGAAGCTTGCATAGATTCCGGCTCGTTGGCCGGAATGACAATGTAATTATGGAGTGACAAGAAGCGCGAGCTACTGCTCGCAAAAAAATTAAACCAACCCTTGATTTCCTATCCTAAAAAGAGTACATTTTGCCCTAACGACTCGAAGAACAATTCCCCTCTTTTTTGAGTGGGTAGACGCTTTGGGAGGTGAGTTTGACATGAACAAGCGATGTGGTTCTTGGGAGATGGAGGTTGTCGTAGTATTGGCAATCCTCGCTCTCTTCGGGGCGATCCTTTTCCCAGCCTTCGCCATGGCGCGAGAAAAGGCGCGGCAGACAGCTTGTCGCGAGCAGATGCACAGGGTGGGAATGGCGCTGATCGCTTACGCCAACGACAACGACGGTCGCTGGCCACCGGTCCAAGACAGGCCTCCGTGGAGCCAGCTCCAGCACTATGTGCTAGTAACTGCGGCGGATAGCTGGAGCCTCGAGCCCGTTTTCCGCTGTCCGGGAGACGGCAGGGAGAATCCCCCGTTTATGCTAGTCGGAGGCGCACCTCTTGTGTTTTCCTGGGGCTTCCGGAAGGAGGCCTTCGGAACATCAAACCGTGACAACGGCCGGTCGGACTTTCCGGTAGTCGTTGACTACTCCGGCGAGACCGGACTGTGGGAGAGCAGAAGTGTCGCCAGCGTTATCCCCTACGACCGCCACAACGGCTGGACCAATGTCCTCTTGCACGACGGCCACGCCACGTGCAAGGGAACGGACAACTTCTGCCAAGAAGTCGAAAAGGGAAGGTATAGCCGTCGACTCGGGGAAGGAGAACACTGATGGATAGGTGGAAGCCGTTTGAGCTGCTCCTGTTGGTAGGAGGGAAGATCTACCACACGTCCCTCGATGCCGTGGTTAGAGAGATCAACAAGCTGCCCTACTTCATCGCCGCCCAAGGGGGCGTGTTGGTCATGACGTACAACGTCGTAGCCGGGAAGAACTCTAGTGGCATAACCGGGAAGGGCATCCAGATCATCGCCGAGTCCGAAGAGCTTCGAGAAGAGGCTTTGAAGAGGATCGTTGAGGCTGAGATCGAATTTCCCCAGGAGTTCGGTCGCGAGATCACAGAGATCCGCCGAGTGCGGATCGATAGGAGGATGAACAGAAAGCAATAGCCACCTCACGCACGCCAACCAGGGCCGGCCCGTTGATTCGGGCCGGCCCTTTGCCGTTGTAATTTGCCATTATAAGTTGACTTGGCAATTATTTCTAATACTATGTTTTTAATACCTCATTGCTTCGCACCACACAAGGAGCCAATCATGGCAAGCTACAAATTTGGTTTGGTTGTTCACCTTCCCCAACACGTTGACGGGGCAGACGTCCTGCAGCTCATCAATGCCTGGAAGGAAGGCAAGAAGCTTACAGTCAGCATCGATGTTGGCGGCGTTGGCGGCCACGAGACCGTCACGATCAAGGGCAATAGACTGCTCGCGCTGGAAGATGCCCTCAACGAACTGGCCGCCCTTCTCCCCGACGAGTGCCCCTTCAACTTCGTGCTCAACCCACGCTGAGCACCCCCCAGAAAGTGCGAAGCTCCAGGCCTCCAAATGGAGGCCTTTCGCATCTAGTACATCACTTCTGACCAAAAATCTTACGGATGATTTCCTCGGTATCTGCATCGGAAATGATAATATTTTCAAGTGAAAAGCGCGAAAAAACTTCTTTGGCTATTTCCCCGAGAGCGCTCTTGTCCGCGTAAATAATTCCCCTGCCGTTTTCTATTTTTTTATCTCTTACCGATAAATGAGCAAACGCTTTCTTTTCATCGAGATTTTGCAAAAATATTTCTATCCTTTTGTTTGGAGCATATTTTGCTTTGAGGCTTGCGAGAGTGCCATCATAAACCTTCTCCCCTTTTGTAATTATGATAACCCGTTTGCACAGCTCCTCAATATCTCCGATATAATGGCTGGTCAAGATAAAAGTGCATTTTTTTTCTTCGTTCATCAATCGCAGAAAAGTTCTAATTGAGCGCGAAGATACAATATCAAGTCCGATCGTCGGCTCGTCCAAAAACACGACTTTCGGATCGTGCAGGAAAGATGCGGCAAGCTCGCACTTCATCCTCTCGCCAAGCGACATATTTCTCAGCCTTTTAACCAAAAGCTCTTTCATATCCAAAACCTCTACCATCATATCGAGATTTTTCTTGTATCTGGCATCCGGAATTTCATAAATCGCCTGAAGTAAATTGTATGAGTCGATCGCCGGCAAATCCCACCAAAGCTGATTTTTCTGCCCCATCACTATCGCCATCTGCCTCAAATAATTATAATCCCGCTCCCATGGAACGTAGCCCATCACTCGGGCAGTTCCCGAGCTCGGATGCATAATTCCGGATAAAATTTTCAAAAAAGTCGTTTTACCGGCTCCATTTGATCCCAAAAATCCAACGAATTCCCCTTTTTCAATTTCAAGATCAAGATTGGAAACCGCCATTTTCTCCTCGCGCTCCAGCCTAAAAGGCCTCTTAATATTATAAGAAGTTTTGACATATTTTTTGCTGATTTTTTTGCTTTCTATAATCATATCAACTCGACGCGCTCGAATAACCTTTTTCAAAAAATTTCCAGAGCTTTCTTACTATTATAAAGAATATTATTGCGATAGCCACGAGATAGAGGATTTTCGATGTCTGAGGGGGATAAAAAAGAACTTGCGCCGGAATGTATGATGCCGCAAGAATCGGAAAGACGCCAAAGAGAAAAATTTTAAAAGGGAGAGTAAAGATCCCGATTGGATAGCGCATAAATTCAGCCATTTTCGGAACAATTTCCGGAAGCGACCAGACCCTGATCAGCTTGAAAGCCGGAATAACCGTCAAAACTTCAAGGCAATAAAAAATTATAAACCCAAAAATGGTTAAAAATAAGAACCATATAATATTTACCCCGCCGATATAAATACCGGTTTTTATCACTGAGTAAACCGCAAGCGAAGCGTAAAAAACTGCCGCAATTAAACTCGTTGGCCTCGGCCGGGAGAAAGAAACTAGCGCCATTGTGTCGACCGGTTTTATCAGGTGAAAGTCGTAGTCGCCGAATTTTATCATATGCTCGCCCAAATCTTTGAGCCCGGCTCTGGTAAATGCAAAAGAGAGCGAAGTGATCGTCTTTGAAAATGCGTAGAGGAAAAGAACTTGGTAGAAGCTCCATCCGGCGAGCGATGAAATATTGGCGAAAATCACGTTAAAAAAGGTGATATTGACAACGATTGAGGCAATCTCCTGAAGTATCGAAACCGTCACAAAACCGACGACCTTGGAGTCTCTGATGATCGCATTTCGCATCAAGATTTTAATTATTTTTAACAATTTCATCTTCCCACCGCCGCGTATTTTTTGAGTCCCGATTGAAAAGAAAAATAATAAAGGCAGAAAAATACCACGATCCAAACAAACATCTCGGCAAAGCCGACCCAGATATCGCGAGGGGCAATTTTGCCAAGATAAATGTTGGCCGGAAAATCATAGAGATATTTAAAGGGTAAATATGAAAATGCCCGGTAGAGCCCGCTCGGCAAAAACCTGAGTGGAAATAATGCGCCGCCGAAAAAAGCGATTAAATAACCAATTAAACCGATATTGGCATCTTGATCGCCAAAATGAAAACAAAGAGAGTGCAAAAGCAGATAGAGAGTGATCCCAAGCAAACTGGCCAAAACCATCGAAATTATAAAAAGAAACAAATACCCGAAAGAGACAAAAACAATATACTTGCTGACGAAAATTAAGATGATCGCCGCAAATGGCAGATAGGCAATCATCTCCATCGCCATAATTGACAGAGAGGAAACAAGATAAATTAACTTAACGCTGTATGGTTTGGCAATCTCGTTAGTCAGCTCTCCATTCCAGATTGAACGGTTCAAATAAATTGCTTGGGCGGGGTTAAGCCGGAAAAGCAAGCTGGTTAGAAAATAATATGTAATTGTTGTCGAGAGGGAAAAGCTCGAGATATCGCTAACCCCGCCCTTGGAATAAACGTTTGTCCAGATAAAATAAAAAACCACGAAGAAAACTATTTCCGAGCCGATATAAAAGATAAAATCGGCTTTGTAAGTCGCTTCCTCGTGAAAATTAGTCAAAAAATACTTTAGATATTTCTTCATCAATCTCATTATACCCGACAGAGAAAAAAACTGGCGCTCTTTCGAGCGCCAGTCCAGCTTTTCTTTTAGCTACATCCGCAACCTGGTCCCATAATTAACCTTTCGTTTAACTTATTTTTTTCACTTTCGGCGAGGCTGGTTGGTCGAGATAACTGATGATGAGCGAAATTAGAGAGTAAATCAAAGCGGCGAAAAATGCGGCAGTGAAATTGGTGATGTAAAACCCTTTGACAATCGCCGAAACCAGCCAAAACAACAAGCCGTTAATTACGAGTGTGAAAAGCCCGAGAGTCAGGATGTTGATCGGCAAAGTAAAGAGAATGAGCAAAGGCTTAATGAGGGTATTTACAAGCGCCAGGACGACCGCTACAACGAGTGCGGTAAAGAAACTTTCAACCGAAACTCCCGGAACGATATAAGGAATCAACATCAAAATTAGCGCATTTATGATCCACCTGAGCAAACTATATAGACACATTGATCCTCCAATAAATAATTTAGATATATTATAATCTTTTTTCAGCAAAATTCATCTTTCCTTTTTGCTGAGGTCAAAAACTCAAAACTCAAAGCTCAAAGCTCAAAAGTTTGACAAGTGAAAAATTTTCTTTACGATTAAGTTTAGATTCCGAAGTTCTGAAGGAGGAATGCACCCATGCCTGACGATACGGCACAAGACACATCGATGGAAGCGCTGATGCAAAAAGCGCTTTCCGGAGATGTAGGATTGATGGATGTGATCAGAACCCACAACCTGCCAGAGCCGGATGTAACGGAGTGGTTCGGAGACTACTTCGCTCGGCTGAAGGACACCGAGTTCGACATCACTCCGCTTCGCGAAGCTCTGATCGCACGGGGGATTACGGCGGAACTCTTCGACGAGTTCTACACCGGGCTCATGCCCCCGCCCCCGGCGGTCGTCGGCTATGAGCTGTGTCCCACGCCCCCGGCGCAAACCAACGACATTTACGACGGCGCCGGACAAGGCCTGCTAGCCAGTACCCTGGCTGGTTTGGACGCCCGAATCATGGTCTGCGAAGACCGCATCGAGGTAGTCAGCAGTTCCCCGGAAGTCGCTAAGCTTGTCAGGTGCAGGCTGATGGCCACACCGTTCGGGGTTGGCTGGACCAGCAAGCCGATCTACCAGCAAGCAGATAAGCCGTAGTCCCTCCCGCCCAATAAGCATTCCTCCTCGACACAACACCAGACCCCAAGTTCCTCACGGACCTTGGGGTCTCGCCCCCTCTAGTACTAAATTTTACACCTGCTAACTGGCAGTTTTTTGGCCTGGGAATTAACGCGCAAATCCTTGTATCAAAAACAAATAATATACTTTTTTCTCGATCGAGAAAAAAGTATATTATTCTATCTTTCACCCTAGGCCCGTGCCGGAGAACAATCAAAATTCGGGGAATGTTGAGTTTGCATTCAGAAACAATTCTTAACAAAAAATTCCAAGTTTTCACTTGGAATTTTTTGGTGGGCGTGCCTGGACTCGAACCGGGGACCTCTTCCTTATCAGAGAAGCGCTCTAACCAACTGAGCTACACGCCCAAAAATTAAAAACTTTTTGACAAAAATACTCTACCAGACAACACCTTTTTCATCAAGGTTCATCTGTTGCTAGTTTATTTATTCTCCCTTATGGTTGCTACTATATACTATATACTAAATGCTCTATACTTGAACTTATGAACCTATCTACCCACGTTGCCGTTGGCGCGGCGGTCGGCTACCTGTGCAAAAATCCAGCACTTGGGTTTTGTGCCGGAATAATATCTCATCATCTCATAGATGGGATTCCCCACTCTGACGGCGGAGCGCTCGAAGTTGACGTCAAAGATTACGCCAAGGACAAAAGGATCGTAAAAGTCGTCACGGCTGATTTGTTACTTGTAGCCGCGATTATCTGCTACATCCTCTATCTTCAAGGATTTTCTTGGCCAATAGTTTTGGGAGCTTTTGGCGCAGTCTTGCCGGATTTGATCGATAATATGCCGTTCTGGTCGCCGCAAATAAGAAAAACCCATCTTGGATATTTATACCATCGTTTTCACGAAAAATTTCATTACACAATCAAGGAAAAATCTCTATTTTGGACCGGAATTGTCAATCAATTTATTCTAATCGCGATCTCGCTTAGAATATTGGTATAATTAGCCAGGTAGTGAAAATTTGATTCGCTACGCAAATGCGAGATTAATAAAAACATACTTAATCCGATATTGAGTTATAATGATTATATCGGTCGAAAAATGAAAATTTATCAAATTTCTACTACCTGGTAAGCTATGGGACTATTTACTATTTTATTTAATCGCTGGACAATTCTAATTATCGGAATCATCTTGATGTTTGTCGGGCTTTTGCCCGAATACACCTTGAAAGCCGTGAGAATGATGGGGATGATGGGCTGGGCGGAAGAGAGGCTTGGGCGGGGAGGGACCTTTTCAGTTTGGAAAATTATTGGTATAATCGCCCCGATACTCGCAATAATATATTTTTTCACCCCAAGCATACAAATAGGACGAGAGAAAACGGATACCCAGATCCAACCCGATTCCGGCTACAGCACGTATTACGACAACGGTTCGGATAGTTTCTAGGATTGATCTTGCCTCTGGGTTTGTGTATTGTTTGGGAGGCTCGGAACATGGGCCCGTAGCTCAGCTGGTAGAGCATCTCGTTTGCAACGAGAATGTCGCAGGTTCGAATCCTGTCGGGTCCACCAGAATTAAATTCGCCCCGGAAGGGGCTAATTTAATTATTTGGGGGCAGAAGGATTCGAAGAATCCTGCCGTGCCCCGCGTAGCCTTGACGAAGTAGGGTCGGGTCCACCATAAAACAAGATTCATCCGACATTAGTATCATTATTGTTATTTGTATGTGGTAAAATAAATATATATTATGAAAAACTTTTTTAAAATTCTTTTGTCTATTATTTCTACGGTTCTCCTTATTCCCGTGACTCTTCAACTGCTGTTCTGGGGCTATGTATCAATTATAGATATCATAAACTCTGGAAATATTGCTGGTACGGATAATGCATTATTTTTTGCTCTTCCCTTGTCGGCAGCGGTCGATTTAATACTGTTTATTTTTGTCATAAACTATCAGAAAAAACTGGCTTATACTGGGATTATCATCAATGTGATAGCATTGTGTGTTTCATGCCTTGTATTCCTGAATTCCTATAATTAAATTTGTCCCGCTCAGAGTAGATTTTTTAGGTTGCCTTTCTTTTCAGCAACAGCGAAGCGCCGACCAAGAAAATTAATATAAACGAAGAAGCGATTGCCAGTTTTGACCAAATCTCGCCAAACCCCAAATTCAATAAATTTATTTCTCGCATAGCTTGAATCAAATAAGTAAACGGCAAAATTGCTGATATTGATTTGATTGCCGGATGCATCGATTCTGGCTGGAAAATAAGACCGGTTAAAATTAAAAATGAGAAGAAAATAAGATTTGAAACCTGAATTGATTCGGCAATGGTATAAGTGACGCAAGAAATTAAAAGTCCGAGCGAAGCGGCAGTGAGGGCGCTGATAAAAGCAATTGAAAATACCAGCCAATAAGCGCCGAGGGAGACATCAAAAAGAGTGGCCATAGAAGCAAGAACAATAGCCGCAAGCACTAGATCAATCGCTGTAAATGCAATCATTTTCCCGAGAATCATGTGATATTTTTTGTATGGAGTAACAAAAAATCTTTCAAAAGTACCTGTCATTCTCTCTTCGGTAATCGTAGTGTCGGCAAGTTTTAGAGCAATCATTATAATCAAAATCACAATTATCGCCGATGCATAGATATCAAAATATTTAAGATTTTTGCTAGTGTTTTTCGTTTCGATAAGTTCTATTTTTGGAACGTTAGTGTTGTCTTGTGAATTAAAGTCGGCCTCAATTGTAACATCATCTATGGTTTGTTTGAGCTGATCGGCAACCGGCGATGGCAGGCTGAGAACGGCAATTTTATCCTTGAGAGACGATAGCGATTTTTCCCTATCTTTCTCAAAACTTGATTTCTTCTCGTTTATCAAACTATCAATATTGCTCTGGACATTTTCCCTGGCATAATCAGCCACTTTTTTTTCAAATATTTTGGCTACTTTCTCCTTTGAGCGAGCACTTATTTCCGGAACAGTTGAATTTTCAATTATTTCAACACTGCCCGAAACATACTCGCCTTTTTCAATATCTAAAATTACAGCTGATTTTAATTTATTTTTTTCGATCGCCTCTCTTAAGTCACCCTCTTTTGAAAAAACTTCTAGATTAAAAATTTTCTCATTTTTTATTTCATCCAGAAATTCGCTCGAACTTTCATTTTCCTGCTTATTGAACACTCCAACGTGAATATCCTTGGGTTCATAAAAGGCAACCAAACCGAGCAAAAACATCAAAATAATCGGCTGAAGGAGAAAAATTACCATCCAACTCGTATCGCGAAGCAATTTTTTTAATTCATAATAGGCAATTTTAAACATTATGCTCTTTCGCTATGGTTGTGATTACTTCCTGCAAATCGCGGGCATTAAATTCCTTGGTAATTTCCTCTGGTTTCCCACGAGCTATTATCGACCCCTCCGCCATAATTATAAGATCATCGCAAAGCCGCTGTGCTTCATCCATATAGTGAGTTGACATAATAACTGTAGCGCTTTCCTTAAGACGTCTGACTAAAGACCAAATATTATCCCTAGCGACAGGATCAAGTCCCATTGTCACCTCGTCAAAAAAAATAACCTTTGGTTTATGGACGATCGCCGCAGCAATCGAAAGGCGCTTTGCCATCCCGCCTGAAAGCCTCCGGACTAAAACGTTTCGAACATCTAAAAGATCCACCTCTTTCAGCACTTTTTCTATTCTATCTTTTCTATTTGAGGAGTAAGGATAGGCAGCAAAAAAAATATCGACGTTCTCGTAAGCAGTTAAATTTTGATAAAGAGCGTCCTTCTGCGGAACATAACCGATGCTAAGTCTAATTTTTTGCTGATCTTTCAGATAATCGAGATTTTCTACTTTTACCGATCCGCTCGTTGGCGATAATATTGTCGTCAACATCCTTAAAGTCGTGGTTTTACCCGAGCCATTCGGCCCTAAAATTCCAAATATCTGATTTTCTAAAACACTAAAAGAAATAGAATTGACAGCAACATTACCGGCCGAAAAGACTTTCGTTAAGTCTTTGACCTCAACCATTTCTTTATTCATTGAATACCTCACCTAGAGGGAGTTGGAGATTGGTCTTATGGGAGTAGTCTCGTTGTTATTTGAAAACGAATGAATCACGACAGCACCTACAATCATGGCAATCGCAACCGCCGCCACATAGGAAATCACTGCAACTATTGCCATATTCAGCCCTTTTCTAACGCCGAGGTAAATTGGATAGCCAATTGCGACTCCCAAAAGAAGTAACGTGAGCACCAACCCGGCAACAGTCATGAGCATGCTATAATTATAACCTGCTAAACTCAAGATATATTCAAACAGATATGCTCCTGCTATAAATAATAAGATGAGACAAGCCGCAACCAAAAAGGAAGTTAAGAAATTCTTCATTGTTGCCGCTTCATGAAAACTTAAACTATTAATTGCCGTATTGGTAGGGGTACCAGTCTGCAGATTTGTTCCGGTCATAGAGGCAGACGAGTTCCTTCTTTTTTTGGCAAGCCACCAGATACCGAATACTACTAGAGCGACAATTAGCAGAAAAAGCAACAGCATCTTCCAGTACAAACCAATCCATGTAGTCGAATATACTCCGCTAGTATCAAAACTTTCACCCGGTACAATGTCCTTTCCGGTTTTATTCATCCAATCACCATAATATCCAATATTTGAAACTGCCGAATCGAGAGATTTGGAATTTATTGAACTGGTAGCAAGCGTAGAATAGCTATCAAAGCTTTGCGAGGAGGAAACCTTCGACTTCTCTCCTTTTACATAGAGGTCCGCGTCAGTGCTAACCGAGACACTAATATTTTTTATGAGATCCTGATCCAGAAGCGACTTAAATTTAAATTTTTTCTGACCAAATAAACCGTTTTTTGTTTGGTCCGAAAGATAATAAGATAAGACGATGGCAGTCGATTTATATGATGCCAATGCAGTTGGAAGTTTAACTTGAAGTTTTTCACCTTCCAATATAGGATCTAGAGGCTGATATGTGCTCGACTCATCATACCCGTCATAGTAGGAATAGGCCGAGTAACTAGGTTCTTCAAACTCTAAGCATTTATTAGCGGTATAGTCAGGACTTTTACAATGCCTGCCTTTAATTTGCTGGTAGCCAGTAATATTGCCTTTTACTCCGTTTAAACCGGAAAATGTGTATTCGGCTTTTGGTTTGTTTGTATTGTTAGTAAGGATAATCTTGGCGTTAACTACCAGCGTTCCAGAAGTTTTCACTGTGACAGAATAATAGTGTTCATTACCAAGTAAAGGCGCATTATCTGACGAAGAAATACCGGAAGCTGTACTTGTACTGCTGAGTTGCTCGGAATTTATCGCAAACACTGGCCCAGCAACTAAGCACATACACAGAAAAACTATCCCGATCAGTATATTTATTTTTTTCATTTTTTCTCCTAATTTAAGTAATATCTTTTTCGTCGATCAAAATCGATGCGCCGCGCTGGGTTTTGCCCGAGAGAATTGACTCGGCAAGAGCATTTTCAACTTTATCTTGAATCGCGCGGCGCATCGGGCGCGCGCCATAGACCGGATCAAATCCAAGCTTCGCCAATTTTTGAGTTGCCGCGTCAGTAAATTTCAAATTGATTTCCTTCTCAGCCATCCTAGCCGCAAGGTCTTTAAGCATCAGCTCGGCAACCTTGACGATATTTTCAGCCGTTAGCGGATGGAAAGCGACAACTTCATCGAATCTGTTTAAAAATTCCGGCCTAAATATCCCCTGCTTTTGCAAGTATTCGAGAAGAATTTTCTTGAGACTGTCGTATGGAATATTTTTATTTATCGCTTGTCTGATCAATTCGCTTCCGGCATTTGAAGTCGAAATAATAATCGTATTGGTAAAATCGACAACCTGACCCGTCCCGTCGGTTAGCCGGCCATCATCGAAAACCTGCAAGAAAAGAGTCAGAAGGTCAGGGTGCGCCTTTTCAATTTCGTCAAGCAAAATAAGCGAAAATGGTTTATCCATAACCGCTGTCGTCAGCTGGCCCTTTTCGCCCTCTTTCCCCGCCGAAGGCGGCGAGCCAATCAGCCGATAAATTGAAGACTGCTCCTGATATTCGCTCATGTCAACGCGAATCATTGATTTCTCAGAGCCAAAGTATGCTTCAGCCAAAGTCTTAGAGACCTCTGTTTTCCCCACGCCGGTTGGCCCTATAAACAAAAAGCTTCCGATTGGCCGTTTGCCGGAAGAGAGGCCGGCGCGGGCCCGGCGCATCGCGGTCGAAACCGCCTTGATCGCTTCGTCTTGACCGATGACTCTTTGGTGCAAAAATTCCTCAAGATGAAGAAGTTTTTCTGCCTCTTGACCTTGAGCCTCGGAAACCGGAACTTCGAGTTTGGCGGAAATATGATCGTCAACCATTTTCGGCAAGATAATTTTTCCGCCAGATTTGGCCACGCCAACCGAAACTTCATCGACAACTTCTATCGCTTTTTGAGGAAAAGGCTTATTTTGGATAAATTTTTTCGCCACCTCTACCACTTCTCTCACCGACTGGTATGGCCAAAAAACACCGTCGCGATGTTCGATCACCGGAATCATCTCCTCGAGAACCGAAATGGTTTCTTGAACATTCGGTTCGTGAACTTCGATTTTTTCAAATGATGCTGAGATCGCCGGATTGGCTTCTATGTCGCGGTGATAGCTGTTGATATCAGTCGCGCCAATAATCCGCACTCCTCCCTGCAAATACGGAAGCAGTATCTCCGAAGTATTGGCCTGGCCAACGCCCTCCGCTCTAGAGACCAAATCTTGAAAATTATCAAAAAATAAAATTACATTGCCGGCACGGGCCGCCTCATTTAATAATTGTTTGATTTTTAGGGCAATGTCTTGAGGATTGGTCGAACCGGACAATATTGCTCCGGTGTCAACCTGAAAAACCTCCGTAAATTTAAGAGCTGGCAAAATATCGCCATTGACAATTTTTGAAGCGAATCCTCTGACGATGGTTTTTTTGCCAATGCCGCGCCCGCCGATAAGAAGCGCATTGTTTGCCCCCTGTTTGGATAAAATCCGTTCGATTTCATCAACTTCCTGCTTGCGGCCATATACGTGCGCTTCGCCCAAAAATTCGATTTCCGTGTTTAAATTTCTGGCAAATTGGTTGAGCATTCTGGTATAACCGAAGCTCCACTCCTTGCCGATTCCGCCGGAGATCTTCTTTTCGTAAAAAGGCCTCTTGTATTTTTTTTGGTAATTCTTAAGAAGTTCTCTCCATTCGACAACTCTTTTCAAATCCTCTTCCTCGATCTTGATCTCAAACATCATTTGCTTGAAAACCTCGCTTTTTTCTATCATACCGATCAAAAAATCTCCAACTCCGACAGATTCGCGATTATTTTTGATTGCGTTTTGGCGAGCATCCTCAATTACTCTGATATAATCATCGGAAAATTTCGGCTCGGCATTTGCCTCGGATCGAGGAATTTGTAAAATTGCGTTGGCGATCAATCCTGACAAATCTTTTTCCAGCCCAAATCCCGCCCGGAGAAGCAAATATTTACCTTCGGGGTTTTGCTCAATCGCCGCCAGAAGAAGAATCGGCTCGATAGTTGAAAACTTATTTTCTTTGGCGATATTTACGGAAGTGTTGACAACGTCAACCTCGGTTTTGTCGAGCGCTTCGGCCAAATTGTCGCTTGCAATATAGGAAACCGGCTGGCTAAAACCTTTCAAAAAATTAAAAATAAATATAAAGGAAAGTTCAACCGCCAAAGCCAGCTCCAAAAGCCCCTTGTAGGGATTGCTTTGAATTGCAAGAAAGCCGACCAGGGTGACGGCGGCAAGGACGATAGCAAATGTATCCAAAAAATCCAAAAACACGCCATTTAGGGCTTTGCTCTGGGCAATTTTCTTGAAATTTCTCGCCTCATTTGGATTAAATACTGCCATAATTAAAGTCTCACCAGTCCGTTAATAACTAAATAAACAAAAATTACCGGCAAAAGAATGAAGCCGACGAAGAAAGCGGTAGTCAGAAGACAAGTGCCTATGATGATGAGAAGGCCAACCAATATAGTAATTGACCGGACGATCGCTCCGACTAACCGGGAGATGAGATTGGCAAATTTGACTTTGATAATATCGTCAAGCGACATATTGGTCGTATCGATTTCGTCTTTTTTCCAAGGATCAAAAAGAGTCCGAAGCAGAAGGGGAACGGAAAAATAGCTGTAAACATAAACGATTATCTCCTTTGAAACATGCAAAATCTCCTCGGGAGCATCTCTGAGCCACCAGTAAAAAAAGCCGACTATCATCGGATATTCCCGATAGCTTTTGTGTTTCGCTACTTGCGGCGCCCCGTTGGTTTGAGCAACCTGAACCTGACTTGATTGATTCATCTTCCTAATTATAGCAAAACTTTAAGCTATCGACTTCGCGGCTTGTAGCAAAAACACAACCGGGCCCCGACTCGCATGGTTCGCGAGAGTCGGGGCCCGTAGAGTTCAGGCGAGAAAGGGAAGCTAGGCAATACAACAGTGAGGTTCGGTGCTTCTCAGAACCGATTCAGGCGAGAAGCGCTACTGCAATTGGATCGTCCAGCTTGACGAACACGAACGGGACAGAGCCATGACTCCATGAAGCGTGACTTCCGGTCGCGTCAACAACGGCCAAACCATTCCTTTGTTCGGCTGAGCATTTGACATCGCCGAAAGCAAAGAAGACCAGATTAGCCACATGTTGCCGTCGCTCCCTGATCACCTCGGCCGGTGGCAACCCAGGAGGACTGCCGCTCAACTGGTACACCAGGACATACGACTCCAGCTGGGTATCGGTAATCCTGATCACCACCCTGCCACTTACTTCTTGTAGCGCATCTTCGAGTTTCATGCCCGCTTTCCTCTCTCTCCGGTGATCTTCAAGTTTCGTGCAAAAAAACAACCACCAGCACGCGGCTAGGTGGTTTTTTTTGTTGTTGTTTGCATCCTAGGAGTTAATTTAAACCGAAGGTTGCGCGTTTGTCAAATTGACACGCAGTGTCATCCCGAGCGAAGTCGAGGGACCTAAATTATCCGCTAGATCAAAAGAAGCGGATTGATAAGCAATAATATTATAAAAATATTCATAGATTTTTGTGGATTCCTCTCGGACTGCGCACCCAGAACCCGGCCTTCAGGAGACATACTCGGAGCAGGAGAAAACCTAAAGTCATTTATCGTATCTGTCGGTTTTCTCTCCTTTACTTCGACATTGAGATTCACGCCTTCGGCCAGGGCGAAATTAAAAAACAACAGAGCACATACAAAAGAGAACAATAAGATCAGGCTAATCTTTGTGAGAGCCGGCTTTGACAACTTTATAATTTTTCTTAACATATCTGACGATTAAAATCACAATCAGGATAACAGCTATAAGCGGAATTACAAATATCAGCGGCAAGGCGAATGCTGAGGCTTCCTTTGTCGAGGTAAATTTACCGTCGCCATCTGAGGCTGAAGCAGTGAACTTATAATATCCAATGGGATATTTCTTGCTCCACAAACCCGTATAACTTCTTTCGTTTTTGGGAATAATAGTGTGTTTGCCAAGATTAACTTCACTAGCAGACCCCAGAAGCGGCTTCACGTTAACTTTTACCTCGGAGTCATAGTGAACCGTACCGGTGTTTTCAGCTTTGGCTCCGAGCGTAACCGGCCCCTTCCAGATAAATTTAGGGGCAGAGAATTCTTTAAGATTGACGGTTTTTTTGACGTCTCCTGGAACAGAGACCAAAATCAACGAGCCGACTCTCGTGGTCACCCCAAGCTGGGTTTTGCCATCAGCAGTTTTTTCCAGTTGTCTGGCAAAAATCGCCGCATAATGTCCGCCCGGCTCAGCTCCCTCTGGAATATCGACAGAAAAATCAATTACAGCGTCCTTTTTCGGTTCAAGCTTACCCTCTTTGGGCGAAAAAGTTATCCAGTCAACCAGCGACGTTACGCCCTCTTTGACATCGGCCTTTTCAAATGAAGGCGCGCCCTCGTCGGAGACTTTGCTAAATAGCTCAACTTCAATTGAATAATTAATTGTCTCGCTATTTAGATTTTTAATTGTTATTTTGCCTGTGTTGGTCGCCCCGGGAGTAGTTTCGAGGTTAAAGCTGACTGGAGATATTTGCAATCCGCCCTCGGCCCGAGCAAAACTAGCCGAAAAAATAAATCCGGCTAAAACCAAGCCAATAAATAAAGCAAATATTTTTTTCATATTATGATAGAACCGCCGTAGCAGTGAAGGTTACGGTTCCGGAATATGCACCGGTTTTCTGGGTGTTTGGCACGTCGATTTCGAAAGCCCAACTTGAGGTATCAGCGCTGGCGTGAAGCCCGGTAACCGTATACGCAGTTGTCGCCGCTTGGGGAACTCCGGCGTATTTGTTGTTGACATCATCGTAGGTTGTGCCCGTTCCCCACTGGTCAGTGTCTTTATGATCGCCGGCAAAGCAGGTTGCACCAACGCCGGTGCCAGACCACGTAGTCGGCACGGCAATTGTTCCAGCATATTTTGCGATATAAGTTGTCGTATCGGTATGACGCATGCTTGAGTTTGGCGCAGCTGTTGCATCGCTTAATCCGATCGTGTAGCCATTTGCGGCGTTGGTTGTGACCGAAGCAATAGTACCGGTTGCGGGCGCTTTAATCGGCGTGCCCGGAGTTAAATTACCAAAAGAGACTGTGTCGCCGGCGGTAATATCAAAAGTTAAATACGTTTGAACGGTGGTTGTCAGGGTTACATCGTGAGTTGCAGCACGAACCGAACCCGCACCCAATATAACCGATGCAAACAACAAAGCAAAAAACGCATTGACTAGTATTTTTTTCATCATGTTAATGATATCAGTTTGCTCACCTTTCAGTCAAATAACGTTTTCATAATAAAACTGCCGTCGCCGTGATCGTTTCATTTCCAGAATAAGTCCCAGCTTTTTGGTCGGCAGGGACATCGACAATGAAAGAAATGCTGGTTGTATCTGCTCCGGTTTTATAGGCAGCCGAGGTGTGAATCGTGGTTGCTCCAGTCGGTACCCCGGCATATTTATTATCCGCGCTGTCATAAGTTGCTCCCGTTCCCCATTTACCCTCTTTGGAAGTATCGGCGGCATAAACAGTTACGCCCATTCCTTTCGTTGTACCGGAAACCCAAAGAGCCGGTGCGGCAATTAAAGCCGAGGCATCGGCAATCCTAGTTACGCCGTCAGTGTGCAAGAGGGCCGAATCAGTCCCGGCCACACCGTCGGAGATTCCGAGTGTGTAGCCGTTTGAAGCATTTGTAGTAACATCAATATCTATTCCGGCCGAGCCCATAAGCGGCGTACCGGCAATCAAATTGCCAAAAGCATAAACATTTGAACTCAAGCTCAGGGCAAGAGATGTTTGGACAGCAGTCGAAAGTGCAATAGTATCAGTAGCCGCTCTCGCAATTGGTGCAAATTGAAACAAAGCCACTAAAAAAATGACAAGAGTGAAAATTATTTTTTTCATTTCTTTCAGCTTAACATAGTTGTTGATATTTTTCCCCATCCTTAATTTAACGCTCCGGTTGCAGTATAAGTAATGTTTCCAGAATAAGCTCCGGTTTTCTGGGTATTTGGCACAACTAATTTATAGCCGGATTTTGACTCATCGGCAGAAGTTGGAGCACCAACTTTTGAGTGGATTACGGTCGCTGTTTCCGGAACCCCCGCGTATTTGTTATTCGAATCGGTTTCCATTGTGCCTGTCCCCCACTTTGAAGTATCTTTTCCGGTCGCGCTATATAAACAAATTCCAAGTCCGGTTCCCGTCCAACTCGTTGGAGTTGCAATTGTCCCAGCATAGTCGGCGATTCGAGTTGATGCATCGGTGTGCAAAAGACAAGAGCCACTGCCGGCAACACCATCGGATGCGGCAAGCGAGTAACCGTTTGGATAATTGGTTGTTACAGTCGTCGTCGTCGTTCCGGTAATAACTGATCCCGGCAGGAGATTGCCAAAAGAAATAGTATCTTGGTCAACATCAAGCGTCAGTGACAAACCGCTAACCTGATATTTATCAACATAATTATCATTATCCGACAGGGCCGAACTATTTAACGAATATAATTCGGTGGCATAATTTGTGTCTTTGTTGAGAAAATTATTATTTAGTTTGATCTTGAAATCGAGCGTCCACTGGTTGCCGACTAAAACTGAATCGGCCGAAGTCGAAGTGATAGTCGCCGCATCTTGGGTATCAGCCTCTTCGGTAAAGGCATCGCCTGATTGTGTCCAGCGGAATTTCAAGGAATCATATGGTTGGGTTGAATCGGTTGCATTCGCAAGTCGAAATTCGACATAAGTTAATCCCGCTCCACCATCGGCATTGGTAACCTTGGCTTCGAAATCCCAACTGGTCGTGTCGTCAGCTATGGCAACATTTGTCGAATATGGATTTTTAAAAGTCAGCGAATCATTGACCGGCGGATTACCGCCGCCGCCAAAGTCCCAGTATGTATTATCATTGCCGTCATGACAATTGGAGGTGGCATCAATTTCTGCTCCGGATCCGGTGGCATCGGAGTGGTCAACTGTAACATAAGTAACTGTCGGCGTGCCAGGAACGATAAAATGCCAGTGGCCGTGGGCGCTTCCACTAACCGTCATCGTAACATCGCCAGCACCCGAGCCATCAATATCTATGGCGCTAAAATTATAGGTCGCGCCATCTGTAAATGTAAGTTTAGAGCTTGGCGTCGTATCGGTAAAAGTGCCAGATACTGTCGCGCTATCAGCAAAAGTCGTGCCAGATGCCGAAGCGTTAGTCACTGTGATATTTGTATAGTCGTGAGTCGCATCTGTTCCATTTGAGATGATAGTTTGGGCAGTTGAGCCATTAAAGGTCACCGTGCCACTACTTGTCCACGAGCCAGAAGCATCAATAGTAAAATCTCCTGAAGCAGACACACTATTCGCCTCTGGATTAAGTGTCCCCGAAATTTTAATACTGCCTGCAATAATTCCGCCTCCGGGAGTATAGGTTTTACTTGAAATTACCCAGAGCGTATTGCCAGAGGTAAAAGTTGCAACAGATGAGCCATCGACAGAAATTAGAAGATCACTGTCTGAAACATTATCAGCAGTAGCAAGCAAAGTGTTCGTCATCGGTCCAGCGGTCTGATGAGTCAAATTCACATGAGAAGTAAATAATTCCAGACCGGTAATGTTTGTCGAGGCGTCTGTCGCTTGAGAAACAAGCGAGGCTTTTTCTGTTTCACCAGATATATAAACAGCCACTGTATTATTAGCAGCAACAGTAATAGGAGAAAAAGAAAATGTACCACCGGCACCGGTTTCAACAGTTGTTTTTTCTCCGCCATTAATTGAAAGTGCAACTGTTTTATCAGAACCAATATTTGTTGATTTATTCTCAGCAGCATAGACCGTGCCCGAGACGGTAATACCTCCTGTACTATACGAGACTAACAATTTTGGTGCATTTGAGGCGCCGCTGTCATATGAACTAATGCCACGACGGTTTTGAGATACACCCGTGGTTGATCCATTGTTGGCTACCTGAAAACCAATATTATTGTTCGATGCCCAACCTGGACGACTTGTTACTTCGCCAACAACTGATGTAATGCTTGGTGATGAATACCAAATTCCTCCTGTAAATGCCTCTACTGCATTCCAGTTTGCCTCAGCGCTTGTCCATGTTGCACCATCATAGGATGTCCCATCTGCGATTTGAGTTGCCGAATCTTCATCTTGAGCCCTAATTTTTACATTCACGCTATTATTACTTTGATTGTTGTATGCCTTTAAGGAAAGAGAGGCCGAACTAATTGTAACTCCATTTGGAATAGGTACCGTCGTAAATCTGTACCAGTTGTCATAATTGTACTGCTTTTCTAGAGCATAATGCGTACCAAAATACATCGCCGCTCCCGTTGTTGTCCAAGTATCACTCCCACCCGTTACGCGTTGAGCATCATCAGCACTATCGCCAACTTGTTCGGTTACGTCTGTATCGATAAAAAGCGGAAAGACCAACTTGCTGTTATCAGTCTGATGCTTTGAGAGCGAGATTTCACCGACGACTTTGTCGCCGATTCGTTTAAGAGTTTGCTCCGGATTTAGCACAACATCGTCCGGACCGGTTGATGAATCCCAGGCCTTCGGCTGTTGCAGGGACCACAAGTTACGATTTTGGTCATCCTTGTAGACAATGCTTTTATCGGTAGTCAACTGCTCGTCAGGTTTTGGTTCCTTGACAATTTCAGTAAACGAATCGGTCTTGGAAATCTCCGGCGAAGGAGCTGGCACAGTAGTAGCAGTTGAAATTGCCGTAGCAGATAAAACTATCGAGGCGATTGGGGTTTGGGATAATATCGGAATTTCCGATGCTTGAATTTGAGGCACCGATCCCATCGAAATATCCTCAACCGATTTAAGAGCTCCAGTATTTTGATCTTTGGAAAAATCATCGTTTTGAACACTTTCGTCCCAGGAAAGCGCCATTTGGATCGCAAGCTTCAATCCCTTTGAATCGATTTTTGGCTCTGGCAAATTTTCTTTTTTATTGACTATAACAGTCTTGAAAAACCGACTCGCGCTGATATTGTAGCGAAAATCTATCCCATCGCCAAAAGCGTTTGGCCAAGTAATCGTATAATTATCGTTGTCAATCTGGGGCTCACCAACATTTTTGACCTGACTAATAACCTGAATGTCGCCGGCATCATTTTGCCAAATAAGCTGAAGTGGCGCCATCTGCAGAGACTTGCCGGCAAGACGAAATTCCGCTTTGTCTAAAATTTCCTTGTCGTCAGCTTTTGTCGAATTCCAAACCCGTACCTGAAAATCGTTTTTCGACATTTCCCAGTTCCAACTTTTATCTTCTGAGGGCGTATTCGAGTGAATCGTCAGGTCTATTTCTTTAAGCGGCTCGGAATTGTTAAATGGATCTTCGCGATAATGAATCGGTTCCGTAGAGCCAACGGCACGGAAAGTTCCATCTGATAATTGAAAGGTTTTGAAATTTTCTGTTCGTTTATCGACAATTTCTTTTTCCCCGGATTTTGGCTTTAATTCTCCGGAAGTGTCTTTGGCCGCAAGACTATCAGCAGATTCTCTTTCGGTCTGAGCCGGAAGCACACTACTGTGATGTTTTGTCTTAAAAACATAAGTTGTAGTTAAGGCGGTAGTAGCTAACACAATGCAAAAGCAAAGATAAACGGTTTTTAATCGATCGATTTTTTTGATCTTTAGTGCGAATTTTTGAAATACTTCAAAAATTCGCATTTTATTGCTTGGTTTTTCGTGATTTGACACAGTTAAATTATAGCTAAATTATTAGGAGAAAACCAACTCAAAAAAACTGCTGTGAAATTGGCAGTTTTTCCGAAAACTACTAGAGCGAGTAATAGCTTTTAATGGCTACTGGTTTGCTACCAGAAAATCCATTTCTCTTGAGGGAAGGAAGTTAGGTTTTTGTTCCACCCAAAAACCGCGCAGGCCAATTAGCTCGGTTTTCTGAGCTTGCTCAGAAATAATTGGCCGAGAATGTAGATAGCCTGAGCCGCTGGACGCGAAGGACTATCGGTCCCGAAAGAGATATGGATTTTCTGAACTCTTGTCTGCACTTATAAAAATTAGTGCGAGCTCAAACTTGACAAAACCAGATGAGTCGCTTGACCTATGATCGGTCAAGCGTCAACCATGTCACGAGTATTAATCGTGATGATCTCCCTTAGAAAGGAGGTGATCCATCGCCAGATTCCCCTAGCGATACCTTGTTCATGACGTTCCCACTGTTACCAATAGGCATGGACTATATCTTCATCCTGCAATCCATTTGTCGCATCTTCCTTGGATGAAATGAATATATCAATTTCATAAAAGTTTTATGCGAGTTCCTGGAGACAAAGAAGCGCCAATAATTTGCATCTACTTTTTTACTTGGATTGTGAATTAATCCACAATTTATTCCAAGTTCCTCGAGATAAGTTTTTACTTTTTCAAGATCCGACTTATCCTTCTGGCTAAATTGAAAGTAGAGAAAATCATCTTTACTTCTTGGCATGCCACCTTCTGCGTCAAAATATCCCTTTATATACATCACTCTTTCCATATCAGTCAGGCTAGAATGAAGTTTGGTCAATTTTGCCGTTGTTTCCAGAGCCCATACCGATCTTTGCTTTCCTTCTTTATAAATCCAGCTTTTGGAGCCGAGTTTGACAAAGATAATCTGCAAGATTTTCAGCCAATCAATATCTGACTGACTAAATCGTATGGTCTGGTGCTTACTGCTGAAGGTAGCGTCGTGAAAAGCGCCTAAGAGATACATCTCTAATTCGCTTTTTGAAGCTGTTTGCAGGCGTCGACGTGTAGTCTCTACGGGGTCAATCCCGCTTGCCAGCGAGACGACTTCCCTCGGTATTGTCCTCATATTTATATTATAAGGGTGTTCACCGATACAGTCGAGTTTTTCTATCAAATTACTCTGATAGGTCGCAACAATTTTACGACTTAGGCTTGATTACCGACCCCGCCGTGGTCCCAAATAAATGGAGCTTCGGGCGTTGCCGACTTTCCTGCCTTGACGGGCGGTTCCCTGATTACTTAACTTCTTCGAGTTAAACATCAGACACCACTGGGCAAACGGTTTTCCCGTACCCTAGCGGTTAAAGTCCTTTTCTTGCTATCTTGTCTCATCTCGTTTTGCAACTTGACAAACCTGTGAAGGTTTTTGCTGTCAAGATGCTTTTTTTGACGGACAAGCTCCACTGCTTTGGCAAAAACTTCGAAATTTCGTTTCTTTTTTGCCTGAAGTGGATAGCGTCGGAAAAAAGGAATGAGCTTCTCGGTGAAGTCAGAAAGCTTTTGCACTTTATACTTCACGTGCGGCCTCCATCCATACCTCTCGTAATTCAAGGTATAAATATTGCCACAGTCGAGAGTTTCCTTAATCCGCTCTAGAATTTCTCTGTCTCCCTCTACTAGCTCAATTTCAAACTCGAGCTTAATCTCGGTTTTTGTCTTGAGAGTTCGATGAATGCCAATGCATATTGCAAAGCACCCCTCTCCATCGACAAAACCCGAAACATAGTGAGGGTTTAATTTGGACAATTTCACCCCTTCTCTCGGCTCCGATAAATCGGAGACGGATACTATGGGTTCATCAGACTTCTTGTATTGCATCAGATTAGCTTACACTTTCTCTTTCTCGATGATAGCTCACCATCGAGGACAATACAAGATCTCCCTTGGTCACTAAATGCACCTTTCTCTCTCATCTCGACACCCATATACTTACTTAATTCTTTTGTTTGTAGATGGCTTCTCCATGCACACGCAGGATGGCCAAATTAAGCAGCCTTCGAGTATTCAAGCTAAGAAATGCTACTTTCGCCCTTCGTCCTACTCCTCACGGATACGGACTGCGATTTCGCTTTTGCAGATCTACATTCTGCAAGTCGGATTTAAACCGACTGGCACATCTAACGGCAAGGCGCCAGTGTGCAAGGCTCGAGAACGTATTCAATGTAGCGTGATGATCTACATTTACTAGTGAATCCAACTTCATGGAGTCGAGTTTCAGACTCCAATCCGAACTGGGACTGGTTTTGGGGATTAGCTCCATCTCGCGATATTGCAACCCTTTGTACCAGCCATTGTAACACGTGTGTTGCCCAAGGCATAAAGGCCACGCTGATCTGACGTCATCCCCACCTTCCTCCCCGTTACCGGGGCAGTCTCGTATGAGAAAATTTAACATACGATAGGGGTTGCGCTCGTTTCCCGACTTAACGGAACAGTTCAAACCACGAGCTGACGACGACCGTGCAGCACCTGTCTTACGGCTCCCCACACCTTTTACCAACTTGCGTCCGCTTAGTTAAATCAGCTTTTGACTGATTAGTCCTAAATGGAACCAAAATGGCTTCATAAAAGGAGTGGGGCACCCCCGATTTTCATCAGGGTTCCGTAGATGTCAAGCCTTGGTGAGGTTTCCCGCTTACTGTCGAATTAAACCACATGTTCCTCCACTTGTGCGAGCCCCCGCCAATTCCTTTGAGTTTTAAACTTGCGTTCGTACTCCCCAGGCGGCAAACTTAACGCGTTAGCTTCGCTACGAGGACGGTCGAAAATCCCAATAGCTAGTTTGCATAGTTTACGGCGTGGACTACCGGGGTATCTAATCCCGTTCGCTCCCCACGCTTTCGCATCTCAGCGTCAGGTAATGCCTAGTAAGCTGCCTTCGCCATTGGTGTTCTCTACGATATCAATGGATTTTACCCCTACACCGTAGATTCCGCTTACCCCTGCAAATCCTCAAGTTAAGCAGTATCTAACCCATCTCCACGGTTGGGCCGTGGTATTTAAGATTAGACTTACAAAACCGCCTACATGCTCTTTACGCCCAATAAGACCGGATAACGCTCGCATCCTCCGTATTACCGAGGCTTCTGGCACGGAGTTAGCCGATGCTTATTCATATGGTAAGGTCATAATCATCCCATATAAAAGAAGTTTACGATCCGAAAACCTTCATCCTTCACGCGGTGTCACGACATCAGGGTTTCCCCCATTGTGTACGATTCCTAACTGCTGCCACCCGTAGGTGTATGGCCCGTGTCTCAGTGCCATTGTGGCTGATCATCCTCTCAGACCAGCTACCCGTCATAGCCTTGGTAGGCAATTACCCCACCAACAAGCTGATAGGACGCAGGCTCCTCCCGATCCGCCGGAGCTTTACTCTTGC
>Ga0172381_10001276_pt1 | contig 29937 bp, 27 predicted proteins | sample Leawel6488metaG_FD_119754 | JGI IMG/M metagenome (GOLD analysis project Ga0172381, IMG submission 119754) | Leachate microbial communities from a municipal landfill in Southern Ontario, Canada - Leachate well 64-88 metaG | ecosystem: Engineered > Solid waste > Landfill > Unclassified | place... | reverse complement strand
CATTTAATGGTAAACACAAGTAGATATGACCAGATTACTGTTGTCTTTCAAGTCCCAACGTGGTATGGTGGACTTAAGACAATGAGTATGGGTATGAACGGAGTAGGAGCTTATGTAGTCCAGCATGAAATTGACCACGCTTTAGGGGTTCATATCTATGACCTCCAACGTTAATTTTAATAAATTAAATCATGGCTAAAAATAAAAAGAAATTAAAAGATGAAGATGATGAATTTGATGATATTCCGGTAAAGAAGCTTAATGATGAAGAAGATGTTGATGGTGATGAAGAATCTTTTGAAGAGGACGATGACATCCTTTCTCTTAATAATGAAGACGATGAATATGACGAGGAAGTGTAGTCGGGCTTTCTCTTAATAAGTATTATCATGGAACAAGAAAAAACTGAGTTAGAGATTGTTCTTGAACTTCCTGTTAGCGAATTAACAGAAGAACAAAAGCAATTGATAAAAGATAGTAAGGATGCTTTAACTGACGAACAAAAAGAAAAGTTCGCAGAAATCTTAGCTGAATAACTTTCTTAAATAAAAACATCCCCTGAAAAATGGGGGCGTTTTTGTAAGGCAACGTCTATTGATATTAAACTTCATTTCTGAACCAGTCCGACCTTAACCTGGTTCTTTTTTTCTAACCTTGTGGAGGAGTGGATACCGGTATATTATATTTATTCAAAACAGCTACTAAAACCTGGAGAACAACACCAGCTCCGATTAAAGATAATCCAATAATTAAATCATCTAATTTTACGAAGCCTGCTCCGATTAAAGCCATTCCGGTATTTGTTAAATTCCAAAGTTTATTTTCCATAAATTTGATTAAGCGCGATTATAGTTTTATTTCCTACTCTACGACCCTCAAGAACATTAAGCTCTGAGAGAGTGGTGATATTATTTTTAATCTGCCATTGATAGACTCCTTTAGCCGTGATTGCTCCGTAGTATCCGGTAGACTCTATATTAAGAGGGAATAATCCTTCATATTTAAGAATGTCTTGTAAGTTCTTAACGTCTCTATTTAACTGACCAAAGACTAATGGAGTAGTGAAATTATAAACTGGTTTCAACATTGTACCTTTTTCAAATTGAAAACACATCGGATAACGAGTAAACCAATTACGCATCTTAAAGAATTCTTCACTAATTAAATGATATGTAAACCCACCAAAATGAGCAGAATCTTCTACTAAAATATACTTCTTATCATTATAAAGGAAGAAATCAACAGCTGTAACTGAATGTTTCAATCCGGATTCTAATGGTAAATATGAATCATTGATAGTAGGAATCTCTTGAGACCATTCATCTGCTGTAAAATAGAACCAGGTCATAATGGCTTTGCCGGTATATTGTATCACCGACGCTACTGTTTCAAAATCACCGGAGTCAATACCAATATGACCGCTGATTCTAAACTCTTTAGCTATGTTTTTTTGATAATCTTCAATCAATTCTTCGTCCATCTGAGCATCACTCATATTTTCAGACCGCACAAGTTGTTCTGTAATAATACCTTTATTGTACCAAATATCAAAAGCTTCTACCCCAAGCATTCCGGCGTTGGGTTTATTACTTCTATTTTGATAGATAGGTGTAGCTGAAAAAGTAATGAATGTCTTTTCCCTTAACCATATTAAAACTCCAGCTATCTTCTTAATAGTCTGGGCTACACACGAACCACTACCATCTTGATTCTGGTCTGGAAAACGTCTCCAGTCGCACGGTTTTTTCTCTATCCAATTAACCGGGAAAGCAGTTGAAACTGCCTCCTTAAAATTAAAATCTTTTATTATTTTGTTTTCTGGTCTGGTATCTATGACCGCGCCAGATTGGAATTCAAATTCATTTGGCATATTTATTTTTTTAATAATAAAGCCTCAAGCCTTGACATTGTTTTCATCTCTTCAATCTGTCTGGCTTCAATTCTATCTAAACGTAATTGAAATTCATTCAAATCATTATTCTTAATTTCTGCCAATGCTGTTGCAACGCTTTTATTACTCTCAACTCTTTCTTGTAATTGTGCTACCTTTAATTCTAATTCTTGATGAGGATTAGTTACCCAAAATATAGCAGTAGAAACTACACCGATTATAGCAATTAACAAAGATATTTCATTGAAAAGAATTTTTCTCGTTTTACTTTCATGAGAAATAAAACCCCTCTGTTCAAACATCTTTGATAATTCTCCTACTATGGCTTCTTTATATTCTTTTTCTCTATCACAATTTGATTCTTCCATTTCTTGATTACTTTATTTCTTTTTCTTCCTCAGCTTCTAAGGGCTGAATTACTTTCTTGTCTTCAATAGGTGCAGTAATTTTGTACCACATTTTGAATGCAACTATAAAGAGAGAAAGAAATAAAATGATAAACCATCCAAAAGAAAGCTTCCGACCTATAAGCTCTCCAATTCCCGTGAAAAATATCATCATAGAAATAATAACTTCAAACCAGAGTTCTTTTTCAATCACCTTCTGAGTCAGTGGTTTAAGAAATACTTTGATTACTTTTTTGGGGAAGTTAGGATGATTCTGGTCTCTTTCATCAATCCCACCTTTCTCTATAAAATTTTCTGGTTTGGTTAATGGCATGTTTATATTATAACACAATAATTAAATAATTTCACGCAAACTCAAAGCGACTATGTACTCAAGCTTTTTATCATTATTAAGTATCGGTACAGATGCCCGAAAATTTTGAATCATTACTTTATAACCATTATGAACAGTAATATCGTTAGCGTGGGACACCGCCAGAGTGCCCTTCTGACCCCTGGAAAGCCCCGTAAACGAGGTCGGAGTCTTACCAGTATAGTAAATTATCTCATCTCCTATACGAATTCTACCCTGTTCCGGGAATTCTGAGGTGTCATCTACGGTCACACTGGTAGCGACTGCAGTCATCCCATCTACATTATTGATAGCAGTTGAGGCATAATCCACATCCTGGAAATCAAGAATCTGTCGTGTGAGCCAGGCTGCTTCAAGTTTTCCTTTAAGTTCTCTACCCCTACGATTCTCTAAACTACCGTCTAATAATCTTATTTCACTACCACAGTCAATGTTAATAGCCCAATCCTTATCTAAGAATGGTGTAGGTAAATAAGCTAAAACTAAATCATAAAGCGCCGGAGTATCTGAACCACCACTATTTAATTTAACTCTAATCCATATCTTTTTATAAGAAGTATTGACTGGAAAATAAAGAATCTTTTGAGTGGCGCTTGCTCCATCTAAAGCATAAGAAGCAGTACCAAGAGCAGTCCAGGTAGTATTAGCAGCTAACTCACCGGTATGATATTCAACTACGATACTTTGACCCGTAACAAACTTTTTGAAAAGAAGGGTAATAGAAAAAGCAATTTTATCTACACCGGAAATTTTATCATTATTATTAAACACTAAATAATTTTTATCAGCAGTACCCTTATATCCGGAGTCTACGTAAAGAAGACTGGCATCTTCTTCTGATAACCAGTATATGGTGCTACTATTACTAAAGACCGGGATAGCAAATTTATTAGCAGTATCTGCGTAATTCTTTTTTGTATTATAAAATCGTGAGCCATCATAAGAAAGATTACCCCACCATATTTTATTATCGTGAATAATTCCACCCTTCAATTGTTGTACTGCAAGGATGCCGATAGACCAGGCTGACTCTCCGGCAATAGATGACATAGTTGTTTTCTTAAAATCATCCATCTTTAATAATCTGGTTAATGCTCCAGTTGAAATATCAATTTCCCATATTTCTTTATCCGGTATTGTAATAATAACTCTTCCCTGAAAAGCGTGAATCAATCTCCTGGAACATGCAGTCTTAATAGATATGCTTGAGAATGAAGAAATAAATATCTGTAAAGAAATGTCTACTGAATCGGCTAAGGAGAACTGTCTTAATTCATAAGATGAAGCATGTTCAATTAAATAATAAATATTACCTCCGATTAAAGCCATACAAGCAATAATATCTTCAGTGGTAAATTCAACAAGTTTAGTCCAGGTAGTTCCGGCATCAGCAGTTTTTACAATACCATATTTACTACTACCATATTGATGGACTCCAACATAAAGTACATTTCCATCACTGGCTAAACACGTGCCACCAGTTACTTTAGTCCATCCCATAGCAGTAGCAATATCTGCTGTGTAATCAGTTTGGTTAGCTCCGTCAGCATCACACTTAAAAACGGCATAAGTTTCAGCGTTAGCAGCCCCAACTGTTATTACCCATAATTTAGCCTTATGACCAATCACATCCGCTACCCATTCTGATGTAGCTGGGATATAAGCGCTAATAATATTAGACCATGTTCCGGTAACATTCTGATAAAGTCTGGCTTTACCATCAGCATCATATTTAGTACCGATATACATATAAGAAGCGCTACCTACTGTTTCATAAGCGCCACACCAAATATCTTCAGTAAAATCTTCTTCTAAAAGTAATCCGGAAATCAATTTTATTGCTCCGGGCTCAGAAAAAGTATCAATGTTAGTTGAGTAATAATACTTTGCATCATCCGCCCAGGATGTATCGTTCTTAAATCCATTCCACCAATCTGTTTGAGCCCAATACCACCATTGAGCAAAGTCGTCATAGGTTCTATCTCCCTGAGCTAAACGATTATTAAACAAAGCAGCCTGAGAGAGAATATAAGCAGGAGATTCAGGCGCGTTCTGAAGAACGTACCCAATATCGTTTAATGCAATATGATATTTATTACGAATATCAACCATAGTTTTATTCCTCCACTTTTTCTTTTCGTGGAGTAATCATCAATAAACTTCTCCCGACATTTTGTAATTTATTTATTTCATTCCTCATCCAGGATTTCTCCTGTTGTTTCAATTTAATTTCTTTATCAATTTCATCAATATAAGAAACACGCTCTTGAATAAGAGATTTTACTTTTTCTAAATCTTCCGGAAGTTTTTCTGGTAATGCTAATGGTCTCATATTAAGGTGTACCACCACGCGGATTCTTAGCGCTAAGTATTCGCATTGGTTTAGTAGGTTTCTTACGACCCTTCTCTTTTAAGTAGAGTTTATAATAATGTTGAGATATAGCCTGAAGATTTTGTAATGGAGTGACAGTTCTTTCCTTAGCTACCTTAGTAGTGGTTTCAATACGGTCTGCTAATCTATAATCATAATATCTCCAGAGACAACCAAGCTGAAGCACTCCCTCAAACTGTGATTGAATATCTAAAGTAGCAGCAGTTGTAGCCCCACGAGTATATCCCTTCAAGTAATGAAGCTTCATTGGATAGATAGAATTAAAAGCTAAACCAAGATGAAGGTCATTCTCATCTTTACAATATCTCCAGTTAGAAAATTCTGTGAGCATCTCCCATTTTACATTATCGTCATTAGAATTTTTATACCACCAATTAACTACATCAATACATGAAGTAGGAGCATCGTATTTAATCTGACCATCAACACTGTTTCCAAAAGAAGCATCAGTTACTTCCTTAAAAAATTCTCCTTCCATATCATCAATAACTTTATTGATAATAGTAAGCCAGGATGCATCAGTAAGATGCACATATTTATAATCAATAGTAACAGCGGTTGAAAGAGTTGGAGCAGTAGCAAAAGTAATTAAACCGAGTTCCCGGTCTAAAGTGTAATCAGTGGTTTCTGTTTTTTGAGTACCACCTACCAAAACTACATACGACCCCTCTAAAATTGGTGCATCGGATACCACAAATAAAGTGGTACTTCCATCACCGGTAAAATCGTTATGCATTGGGTGAGCCATGTCTTTGGCTTCTGCCCTTAACGTTGTAATAAATTGAGCGTAAGTCATACCTATATTATACTACATTAACCATTTTTAACCAAGCGCTTACCGTGTATAATTGAAGCTGTATTACGACGACCGGGCTGTAATCTTGCATTATTAGGCATACCCACCTTACCATATAAGGCTCGGTTTCCTTCAATAACGCCAAGACGCGCAGCCCATAGCTTCGCTTTTGCTTGGATAGTCTTAGTATTGATAGTTTTGATTCTACTCTTTGCAGCAATAGTTCCGGTACGAGTATTTTTAATTCTTGCTTTAGCTTGAATAGTTTTAGTAAGATTACTTTTTATTCTTCCTTTTGCCTGGATGGTTGCTGTGTTGTTAATTACTTTGATTCTACCTTTAGCCCGGATAGTCTTAGTATTATCAATAACTTTGATTCTTCCTCTGGCTTGAATTGTTTTGGTTTGTAAATTCAATATACTGGCTTTTGCCTGAATTGTGGTAGGGATTGTACTTTTTATGCGAGCCTTTGATTGAATAGTTTGAGGTAAAGTGTTTTTTATTCTTCCTTTGGCTTGAACGGTTTTATCAATATCAATTATTTTTACACGGACTTTTGATTCAATAGATTTATCGTTAGTATTTTTAATATCAGCTTTAGCCTGGATGGTTTGATTGACTTCATTCTTAATATCTGCTTTAGCTTGAATAGTCCCACTTCCTGATTTTACTATCGTAGCCCTTGCCTGAATTGTTTTGGTGTTATCAATTATTTTAACCCTCGCTTTGAATGATAAAAATCCAATAGGAGAATCATTAGACCAACTAACACCGGAGGCAGACAATGTTCCGTTTCTATTATTACCAGAAGTATCAGTGGCTGTTAAACCGCTTCCATTATCCATTTTCCATTCTCCCTGTAATCCGGTCGGGTCAACATTACCATTACCATATAATTCTTTGATTTCTAAATCTGTTAATCTTCTATTATAAATTCTTAAATTTGAAATATTACCATTTGTTATATTATTACCAAAACGTTTAACATTGTTAGTTATTGGAAAAACAGGAGTGCCAACCATATTACTCGTTTGTATTAAATCACCATTTCTATAAAATTTTATAGAATATGGACTGGAATAATCAGCAATAATAGCAAAATGTACCCATACATCTTCATATCCAGTAAAAAAAGTATTCATTCCTATTAAATTATCAAGTGAACCATCAGCATAACTCCAATATAATCTATTAAAATTTTTATATCTAAATACCCAAATATGACCAATAGTAGCTGAGGTAATATTATCAGTCATTATCGCTTGATTAAGGGTACTTAAACTTAATTTTACCCAACCACTTACGGTTAATACCGTTCCCGATAAAGCAAAACTTGAGGTTGTAACATTACCAGTCCCCCCAAAAAGTAAAGAAAAATTAGATAAAAACGGAGTTAATGTTTTCTTAATTCTACCTAAAGCCTGAATCGTTCCGGATATAGCATTCTTGATTCTTCCTTTAGCTTGAATTGTACTGGAAATATTCTTTACTATTTTAGCCTTAGCTTGAATAGTTTTAGTAACATCAACTTGTTTAACACGTCCTTTAGCTTGAATGGTTTTGGTATTATCAATAACCTTAATCCTACCTTTTGCCTGAATAGTTTTGGTTAAAGTATTTTTGATTCTTCCTTTTGCCTGAATCGTTCCGGAGTTAGCAAGTTTTTTAATCCTGCCTTTAGCGGTAATAGTCTTAGTAGGAACAGTTTTAATTCTTCCTTTAGCAGTAATAGTTTTAGTAATAGCAGCAGTTTTGATTCTACCTTTAGCGGTGACGGTTTTATCGTAAGTAGTTTTTAATGAATAAGTAATAACTAATTTAGGGTCTTTCGTTCCGCTTGTGTCGTCCGCTGTAGCCCAAGACCAACCACTTCCACCACTTCCACCGGTACTACCATTTGTATTATCAAAATCCCAAGAATTTAGATTACCAAACTTTGATATGGCCGTCTTGCTCACATTAGATAATCCACTTGCATTTAATGTAAATCCGTAATAAGCATTGGGATTATTATCACTCGTTATTGATCTTCTTGTGGCCAACTCTGTAGTTCCAAAATTGGCAATAGCATAATCGGCATTAACCAAATTATTAGTATTTGCTGGATTTGCAGAAACTAAACATTCTCCTATATTACCTATTTGGACGTATTCAGATTTAATATATAACGATAACACTCCGGCACTTATTGTGGCTCCAGATGTTAATGCACTTGTATCAAATAAAATAATACCTCTACGCCAGTCTACGAAACCAGTACTTCCATTTCCTGTGTTATTTATATACGCAGTCGTAGCGTCAGGATAAGCTCCGTTTCCTGCTCCAGCTCTGATAGTAGCAAAGCTTTCATTAACTCCGTCTCTATGGACTGGGCCGTCAACCGGACTATTTGCCCCTGCTGCCGGATAAACTGTTAAGGTATCAAACCCCAAATTTAATTTGGGGGAGAACCTATTGGCAAATCCCAAATCCCAAGCATGACATAAATACCAAACCCACTTGAAAGCAGAGTATAATCGGTTTGAGTATTTATTCTTTACCCTAAAATCAGTTGTCCTTTGTTCTGCTAATCTCTGTTCAATAGGGTAGCCGTTAGCTCTTAATCTTCTATGAACCCTATTTGAAATATCGTAAACAACCCACCCTCTTGTCTTTAACTTTATATGGTCAACAAGAACAGTCTTTGTATTATAGGTAAAATTATTCGGGAGAATGTTATCAATCTTAATTTTGGCTGGACAGTCATCTTTCCTAATTCTCATTACCCATCTAAACCAAATCCTAATAAGTGGTGTATTTAATAACCACAATAATTTGTGTTGATATTTTTCAAACCAGTTTTTATCAAATAGATAATTCATGAATGATTATTATAAAAATCATTCTCCAATCCATAGATGAACAAATCCATTTGGTTCAATGCAGAGAATCTTCTTCTCTACAATAGTACTATCTTTAGTATTTTCCCAACCTATTAAGTATCGGTTATAATAACAAACTTCATCAACCGCTCCATCCGGATAAGAAAGAGATGTTGAGGTGCGTTTAATTATTTTCATAATAAGCTTAGGTACTAAACCTTGAGGGTATCCAAAGATGACATCTGCGCGTACATCTTGTGGAATAAAACCGTTTACATATTCAAATTTACCTGTTTCAAAATCAAGGGAAACGATGACTCTGGTCTCCTGATTAGAAGTCTCATAAGAGAAATTGGAAATCCATCTAAAGATTTTCAATTGACTCTGGTCAATATTTCCATAATTATTATGTTTTTTACCCTCAAATTGGCGAATGATTTTACCGTCTTTCATTTCAGCCTCCCAGTAAAATTCCTGATTATTACACTCTATGAATTTATTAACATCAAGACCCGGTAAATAAATCAAATCACCATCTTTGTAAGTTTTAACGCCAGCATTAAGAAGAAACATTCTGGATTTCATTAAATCCATTTTAGCCGTATCACGTATACGAATAGAAGAATCTATATCCTTTCCGTAATCACGATTCAATGGTTTATCTGCAATTATTGATTGATAGTCCATGTTATTTGGTAATATCTTTTATTAACTTCTCAGCGACTTTTTGGAGAAGTTCTTGAGTTTCCGGAGAAATATCAATTTGAGATTCCTCGGATTCTTTAATCGGTTTTGTTTCCCCTTCTTTATAAAGAATTGGCATTTCAACTTCAAAGGTAAGACTACCTATTGGATTTGCTTGTGTCGGAGAAATAAGTTCAAGTTTATTTATTCTCATAAATATAATCCCTTTCGGGTTGAACGGTGGCATCCGTTCTTAGACCGTAATGATTGGTGGTATCCAATCTTAAACCTTATGGTTTTTTACTCTATTGCTCATCGTATTGAAGAGTAAAAGTAGCAAGAGATGTATCTCCCGCAGCAGCTGACGTAGTGGTATCTAATTGCAAAATAATGTAATCAGAATAACCAGTAGCAGTTAATCCGCCGGTGAGAGCACCTGCAATTGAAACGTTAGCGGTAGCAGGGTCAGATGTTGGAACGTTACCATGCGTATTATCCGTAGTTGACGGAGTAGCATAAGCATGATTATTACCAGCAAATGTAACCTGAAGACCGGTAGCCGGAGAAAAAGCAGTACTCTGCCAAAACTGTAAGTTATCAATTCTATTAAAAGTTCCCGTGAATTTTGCACGGAGATAAACTTCCATAGAACATAAACCTGCAGTAATTGGATTGGAGCTATAATCTGCAGCAGTCGCTGAATCGTTTGTCTTGAAATTAAATAAATTTCCAGACGCGCCTAAATCAGTTACTGTTTCTCCTGCGCCGTTTGATTGTGCCCAACTAAATGTAGCAGCCATAAGTTATTTTATTCATTAACTTCTTCATGTGAGTCGCCGACCTCAATGTTCAACCCACCAGCCAATGCCAGTTTATAGGCTTTCGCCCATTTCCAGGCGTGGTTCTTAATATTAAATTGCTGAACCATCTTATAGGCTTCTTTTCCTATTATATCACGTTTTTGAGAATTATTCACCAAATCTTCCAGGGCAATTATCCACTCTTCTTCGGTATTATTAACAAGCACAGCATTGGTTTTTTGATAAGGTAGAACGTCAGAAGAGATAGCCGGGATGCCCAATAAAGCATATTCCATCCATTTGATATTTGATTTAGCCCTTGAAAATTCATTATCTTCCACCACAATCAATCCAATATCTAAATCCATTTCAGCCAAAGCTCTGGGAAACTTATTAACCTTAACCGGTTTACGATATTCAAAGTCAAAATCTAAGAATTTTCTTTTTCCTTTTTCTCCCCCAAATGGGTCAAGGTTAGGATGTTGACCAGCCATTGCTACAAACTTAATTTTCTTACCGTATTTTTTAGCAAGAGAATTTAATGGGTCAACAATATAATTAAAGTTATTTAAGAAATGATTATTACCTCCCTGCCATCCAATACGAATAGTATCATCTCTTTTAATTTTCTTTCTCCAGAAATCTCTTAATTTTTTATAAAGACGAAGACCTCTCCACATCTTTGGGTCATAAGAATTAGGTAAAGAAAATATTGGTTTATGATATTTATTTTCATAGAAATCTTTTAAGTAATCCGTTGAAACAGTAAGCATATCAATACTCGGAGAAAGCCAGTCAACAAAACGAAGTTGGTCTTTCAAGTCCTGACCACCAAGATTCTTACCAAGATTCTGCTCTACTCTATGAAGTAAATCATCTGTCTCATAAATTACTACCTTACCCATTTTATGAGCTACTTCCGCCAGACATCCCATCATTGATACCTGGTCGTAATGACGTGAGAATACTACAATGTCAGCCCATTCAATTGCTTCGGCATCAATCTTAATATTAGTTACTTTCTGTTTTGCCGGAATAAAATCAATTTGACTTTCAACTTTATTAACATAACGAACCTTAAAACCCCTTAAATATTTTAAGGGAGTGATATTCCTATAAACTGTACATGCATTAGCACAGTCATCAGGATGATTGAGATACATTACTACTTTAATCATACTTTATTACGCTCTATATTTGGGTTGAGCTCTACCCCTTTAGTTTCTTTTTCCGACCACTTAATTAACGGCATTCCAAAATCAGATTTATCGGTATGGATAGCCTTTCCTTTACGCGCTAACCATTTACTACGATAAGGTTCTGGGAAATGAGATGCATAATAATCGCATGTTTCCTCCCATTGTTGAATTGAAATTGCTTTACCATAATGTTTAACAAATCCTGCTTCTAACATTTTAGCATTAGGTGGTAAAGTCACTATACGCTGGTCTGGAATATGATAACGAAGATGAGGAGAATTCTTAAATGCCATAACAATACGACGATATTCACATCCCATTTTAGTACGCGCTGTATAAGGTAAATCTTTATCTTCCGGAGTAATATAGAAATCAAATAATCTCATCCAGATAGCATCATAATTCTTTAATATTTCCTCGGTAAAATCAAACTCTATTCTTTCATCAGCATCAAAATAAATAAACCAATCAGGATTATCTAATTTTGCTCTTTCTAAAACAGCCTGTCTGGTCTGCCATTCCGCATCAAAACGATTAGGATTCCATACCTTTCCAATAACTATATCCTTAACAGCCGGATGTGCTCGGCATATTTCTACAGTCTTATCATTACTAACGTCATCATAAATATAAATACCTCCATTACAGAATTGTGAAAAATGGTCAAGGGTATCCTTGATTATTTCCTGTTCATTTCTAATTCTTGTAATACCAACTATCTTCATTTTGTTGCAATTAAGATTAACTCATTAGGGATGTTTGACACAGTCTTACCATAATAAACAGCAAGACTACCACCCTCTATTTTTACTTCCTTAAACATACTGGCAAGATTCTTAATTTCTTCTATTGTAAATTTATGAATAAATTCACTCTCATGATATACATCTCCGGAAGCAAAAGTAATATAAGTTCTACCACACGGCTTAAGAATATCATAAATATTTTGAAGAATCTTTAATTGATTTTCTTCATCGTTATGCTGCATTACTGATAAAGAGAAAACGAAATCAGCAACATCTTTTTCCTTAAAATCTTCAATATTATAATACTCAGATTCTTTATCCCGTTCTTTAGCTATTTTAATAAATCTATCACAAATATCTAAACCAATCATCCGGGTAGTATGTTTATTAAAATGTTTAGTAACCCTTCCAACACCACATCCATAATCAACACATACTCCGGGCTTAATCAAATAAGGACTGATTATATCAGATTGTTTTAATCCCTCAGCATCAGCCTCTTCATCAGTACGTTTTGGTAAAACATAATCTCTCCAATTTTCTCCACTACTGATATTATTCCAAAATTCTTTAGGGTTTTTAGTAATCATTGTACATCGTGATGCGCCTTTAATAATAAATATTTATCAACCTGTTTTTCAATGTTAAAATTTTCAAGGGCGAAGTTTCTATTAAATGTGGCAATGTTTGGGTCATATTTCTTTAATTCACGAATAATATCTTCAACTCCCCATTCTAATTTGAAACGACGACCGGAAAAATTATTCCTAAGAATTTCTTTAGCATTCTCTTGATTAACGATACCATCAGCTGTGCGAAGAGGAGAATACATTCTCATATCAAAAACAATAACTGACCTGGCACATGCCATTGCTTCATACGCTCCGCGTCCAAGAGATACTACTAAATCAGCTTTATTTATTTTTTCCTCAGTCTTAAATGAAAGATGAGTAGGATAACGCACAAAATCAATTCCAATATTTAATTGCTTACATGCTTCTGCTACATATTCTGCTGCAGTTTGGTCTTGGCACATACATAAAACATTCTTTAATTTTTCATTGATGCCATTGATAGGTCTAAATTTTCTACAATCAACTCCATTATAAATAACAGTTGAAGCCTGTCCTTTATTGATAAGATGTTGGTGAATCTCATCTGATATTGATACATAAGCATTAGCTCCATGTTCAACCTGTTCTAATTGAGGATAAATTCCATGAGATGTAAAAATCTTAAATCCGGGAATACCCTGAACAACTCTTAAACACGTATTATGATTGATAAGCATTAAATCATAACCCTTACGGTCTGGAGCATCAACTACCGGACAGAACTCACGAATAAGATTAGAAAGAATACCTTCATTAAAAGTGAAGACTTCAACCTGATGTCCTCTTTCAACAAGTTCTTTTGCCATTGTATAGGTAAAAGTTTCCGACCCGCCGAGTCTATTAAGATGATTATTCGTAATTAAAATTCTCATAGGTCTTAATGTTCTTAATTTACGTGGAGGCAATTTCTCAAAATGGTCTGGGTGCTTTCGTTCCAAGATGCCGATATTTTTTCTCTGCATCTCAAGCACACCTGCTCCTCCAAATAATCTACCAAATGTTGTACGTCTATAATGATAAAAGAACCCATCTTTTCTTACAATGAGTTTATAACCAGCCTTTTTAGTACGAATACAATAATCTCCATCATCTCCAAATCCCATACCAAACTCTTCTCCAAGTAATCCAATTTTATTGATTACTTCACGTTTAATAAGGGCTAAACAAAATATGATTGAATTTATTTCTTCTTGAATTAACTCCGGAAATTCCGCTTCAAATAAAACATTGAGGTCATCTGTCATCTCCGGTGTGAATTGAGTACCAACAAGCTGTGGTAATCCCGCTCCATTAAGGACACTCTGTTTTGCTCCTCCATCAGTAGTCATTAAAGAAACAATTCCAGCGCGAGAATATTGTTCAGCAACTTCAGTCATTTTTTCCAACCAACGATTACCAACAACAATATCATTATTAGCTACAACAATATCACTATCTTCGTCTGCGGCGAGAATTCCTTTATTAACTGCTTTTACAAAACCTTCATTTTCTTCATTGCGGATAACTTTAACTTCTGGGAAATCTTTCAACATTTCTATTGTCCCATCAGTAGAACCATTATCTACTACGATTACTTTATAAGGTATTTGAGTATGCTTCTTAAAACTTGTTAGCGCATTGAGAGTATAATTTTTACCATCAAGCACCGGCATTACAACTGTAATAAGTTTTTTTCCCATGATTACTTAATAATTAAATCTATTAGAGAGCCGAACCTTTATCGCTCAGCTCTCCCAAGATTCATTCTAAGCTAATCCTAAGCATTAGGATTCTTAGCGTAATAGTGTCCAACTAAAGCATTCTTTTGGATAGCACGTTTGTCTTTGAAGACAATATCAGTACCGATACCGATTTTGCGTCCATAATCTTTAGTTTCCTCTAACCAAGAAGGATACTGCCCGTAAGCACGAGCAAAGGCTTCGCCACCGAAAGCAATTACGTGAGACACGTAAGCTGTTCCAGAGCCGATACCAGCATCATTCCCGACTACCGGATTAACACTACCATTCGGAACGTTCTGAGATTCTCTGATAATCATTCCGTTATAAACACCCAAAGCTCCAGTAAAGATAGGATTGGTTTCACCACGTAAATTAGCTTCACGTTGGGCTTGAGTCCAAACACTATCAGCACGTAAGTTGTAGGCATCATAAGGATGAACTACCACGATATAGAAAGCGCGACCATCCTGAACTTTAATAGGTAAAGCCCTATTATCAATCAATTTAGTCTTAATCTTGTTAATAGCGGTTGTATTAAATACATTCGCAGTACCAAGACCCGCATCGGCAGTAGCTGAACCACCATAAAGGTTATAAGTAGCTGAGGCTGAAGCAATCTTGAACATTGATTGGTCAAGTTTGTCTGCTAACCAATAAGCTAAACGACCTTGGGCGGCACTTCTAATATCAAAGATAGCCTGCTTGTCAGCGTACTTAGTATATTTAACAGCGTGAGCTTTGATAGCTAAGGTCAACACGATTTCTCCAATGGAGAGTGCTTCCTCATTATCGGTTAAATTAGCAGTATCGCCGGTTTGACCAGCACCAGTCAAGTGAGACATTGTGATAATTCTCACAGTATCACCAGCTTGCTTAGTCAAATCATCTTTACGAATAACAGGCATCCCTGAGCCTTGCGCACCTTCATAATCTTTCCAGAACATCAACTTCTCTGCGTCAACAAGCAATTCCTTAGCCCAAAGCTCCGGAATGGCTTTATCAACATCAACTAATCTTGTAAGAGCCATAAAAAATAAACTCTATTATACTTCTCTCCCTTCCTTGACCTGTCATTCGGGAGAGAATGACGAAAGGGGTTTCTAAAATTCTCCCATTAACATTTTACCTCTTTGTTCCTTTGGTAATTTTGCCCATTCTTCAGCAGACATTTTAACGGCTGCATCAGGAGCAACATTTCCTTTCATCTCAATTGATTCGGATGACGGAGGTGGAACGTCTCCAGCCTTAACAACGGGTTTACCGTCTCCAGCAGGAGGGGTTGCGCCCCCAGAAGAAGCGGATATTTTCTTATCCAACTTATTCTTTATTTGGTCAACAGCATCCTCAGCATCAATGTATTCAGAAATGAGTGAAAGAGGATTACTTAACATAATCTCCTTAAGTGTCTCATCCTTTGAAAGAAGCGCTTGATACTCGGGACTCATCATTAAAAGATTCGCAATCCCTTTTTCAGCATTTATTCTTTCCATCTCTGCATCATTCCCTTCGGCATTGACCTTGCCGGGAGCAGGAGGATTATCTCCGCCAGTGCCAGTTAATTCTCTTAACTTTTTCTCAGCGGCGATACGAAGAATCTTTTCATTACGAAGATTCTTTTTTGCAGTCTCTTCTGATTGTAAGGCGGTGGCTGCTCTTGCCTTTTCCCTATCTACCTGATTTTTTAAGTCCTCAATAGGGTCTGGGGACTTTTCCTTATTAAGCGGGGTGTTACCTCCTTCCTCTCCAGGTTTGGGAGTTTCTTTTGGAGGTAGGGTGTCGCTAATTGGTTCTGCCATAATAATTTCATAACTTCATCAATCTGCAGAATGATTGACGCGACCGATTATTAACGTTCATAGATGGCACTCTGCTCTACCATCCTCGTATCTATTATAAGTATATCACAATGCATAATAAACTACAAAGCAATGTTATCCACAATTAGTAGTCTAAAAGATTTTGAATTGATTCTAAAGTACTTTCTCTACCTTTTTGCTTCTCTCTCATCACATTTGCTATTGGAGTAAAGACACCAGTTTGTTTTGCTAATTCAGTGAGGAATTTTTCGGGGTTATTAGCAGAATTTATCAATTGAGTTAATGAAGAAAATACTGGAGGTAAAACAAATCTTTCTGCTTGGTCAAAACGTGAAGCATCAACCCAATCAGAAATCATACCCATTGCTCCAGAACCAGTTATATCAGACCAATATCTTTCTAATGCTCCGGTTGGTCTTCGTGATTGAGTAATCAACGAACGTACGTCTTGTAGAACTTCACCAGCCATTGGAAATATAGTTCCAAGCACTAAGACATTTCTTGCTGCCCTTCCATAATTTCCACGCTTAACTTCTCCAATAAGATTATCATATAAAAATCTGGTTTGTTGATAAGTAAAATTTTTGAATTGCCAGAATAATTTTCCTGCATTTGAAGAAGCCCAATAAGGTAAATCTAAAGGACGAGAACGAAATTGAGTTTTCTCAGCAAATAATTGAGCTGCTTTCAAAATATCATTTTGAGTTAATGAACCACGAGCTAAAGCTTTTTCAACATTTACTCCAAGTTCTTGTAATCTGAATTTATAAGTCATGTTAGCCGGATTCTTTAATAAACGTTCAAAATTTCTTAATACCCACTCTTTACCAACGTTAGCTGCTACAGTACGATTAAATTTTTCAGTCCAAATGAATCCAGTAACCTTTAAGAATTTATCTCCAAAATTTCCACCGGCTGCTGTCGCACGAGCCATTTCATTAAATACTGATTGAATAGTAGCACCAGATTCTAAAGAAAATTTTATTCCTTTATCTCCAAGTGCTTTCCATAAACCGATAAATGTTGAACGGCTATCAGATTTTAATAATGGATTAAGAATTGATTGACCACTATTTACTATTTGAGCAAAAGAAAGTTTTGGTACTTGAGTAGTTCTTAAATAAAAAGATAATTTAGCTTCCTGGGATGCAGTGTTAATTCTATTCATAGCGATATTCAAAAATTTATCAAAATTCTCTGCAACTTTTCTTCCTTTAGATAAACGAATTTCAGTAATAGCTCTTGATAATTTTGGAAGTTTTGCAGACTCACCTGTATATTTTACTCCAAACTGTTCAATATTTTCTAAACGAGTTAAAGAATCCATTACATAAAGAGGAGCAACTTCATCCGGAAATGGATTATAAAATGGATTATTAACTATCCTGGCATGCTCCAAAGAACCGCCAAGCTTAACCATGCTCTGTTCTTTGAATACTTGCATCATCAATCTCTTAGCCTCTGCTTCACTTTCAGCCTGACCAGATGAAAGCATGTATTGTATCCAACCATTTTCTTTAGAAATACCAACTCCTTCTTTTCTAACAAATTCAATATAACCGTCTAATGCTTTTGCGGCTTCTAATTCGCTCTTAAATTCACCTTCTTCCTTAGCTCTTCTAACTACCCATTTGCGTAATCTTCCACCTACTTCCATTTCTTTTAATTCGGCTACTTGTTGAGGAAAATAATTTTCTAAAGATTCAAATTTAACCCAATGAGCGGGTTCATCTTTACCAGCCGGAATACGAATCATCGTTCCTCTTGATTCGGCTTCAGCTGCTACGTCTCCAAACAAAGCTCTATAATATTGTTCCGGAGTTAAATTTTTAAGGTCTCCGGGGAGTTCTTTCCCGATACCGAGGGCTTCCTGAGCTCCAAACCCCAACTGTCGTTCTGCCCCTTGTCCTGAAACTCTGCCTGTAATTCGTCCTCGCTCATCAAGTCTTCCTGATGAGATTGGTCTTGCTGCAGAGCCTCCAACTCTTGAGGCGTTGCTTCCGACAGACTCTTGAATGATTTTGTCATAATTATTTTTATCAAAAATTAGATTCTTTGTGTAAAATGTTTGGGTTGTACCACCATTTAATTTTACCACATCTCTAACTTTTTTCAATAGCTCTTCAAATTCCGACCTCTCTAAATTATCAAACTCTTTAACATTTAATATAGTTATCTCACCGGTCTTAGGATTAACAGTGATAAATCCACCTACTTTACCTTCAGTACTTTTAGATAATTGTACTCTAAATTCTTCAATATTAGTTTCATTAAGACCCGGAACTTTAATTTTAATTGCTGGTAAAGCATCGGTATTAGATTGAGTAATACGTTGACCAGCTTCTTTGGTTTGATAAAGTACAATAGAATCTTGATTAGATTTTTTACCGAATGCAGCAATTTCTGATTTAACATCATTATCTAATTTACCAAAATAATGAGGAGAAGCTGACGGTTCTTTCCCTCCTTCATAAAAACCAATCGTTGGGGTTGTTGATTTCATCTTTACTCCCTTTGATTTAAGCGCCAATCCTAATTCATCATCAATAGAATCAGCAACTTTTTGAGAAGCTTCAACTATCTTTCCTTCAATAGCTAAATCAAAAGCTTCCTTAGATAAATTTTCTGCACGTTCAGAACGGAATGTAGAAACTCCCAACGCAAATTCAGACGCAGGTTCTGCCGGACTTATTCTGGAAGCAACTCCTCTTAATTTTTTACCAAGTTGATATGAAGCCTCACGTCCAGCTTCATTCTTTCCAAATACAGCACCAATATCATTTCCGATTCTAATAATACGTCCCATTGCTCCCTGAACATTAGTATCAGCTCTTTCTAATCTATCAGCAACCATCTTACCAACTTCTCCAAAATCTTTTGAAAGAACGCTGGATACCGGTCTAACAAATTGAGAGATTGACCTACCAACTTCTGATTCAGATATTTTATTATAAAGATTAGTAAATGGTTTTAATGAAGCCAATCTACTAAATCCTCTCGCTCCTAAAAATGTAGCAGAACCAAAAGCACTGCCAATTAAGAATCCTTGACCGGCTTCCTTAAGAATTTCCTCAGCGCTTTTATTATCAGACATCGCATCGGAAGCATTAAATGCAGCCATGTATCCACCACCAGTAATTGCTGCTTTTAAGAAAGAAGAAGTTACCTTTGATAACATGCCAAACTTCATAATAGGAAGAGGCGCAGCAGTTAAAACAGTACCACCAATATCACCAATCCATTTTTTAAGAGTAGGTTTTTCACCAATAATCATTTGTAAATCATCGGCAGTCTTAGCATTTTCTGCTTTTAATCTGGCGTAAATTTCTGGTCTAATTTTATCTTTATTAGCTTCAAAGGCTCTACCAATTTCTGATTCACCAGTTTTTAATTCAGTAATAGCTTGTTGAGCCCCGGTATAATCTTCAGTCAAACTACCAATATCTTCACCTAAGCCTATGGCTGGTTTTTTAATACCTTCCCACATAGAACTCCAAAAACCCTTCTGCTCTTCATCAGTCGCAATTTGAGATACGGCTGCATGAAAGTCTGGAGGGGGAGTGTTAAGATATGCTCCTACTTTTGACTCAAAATCTTTTAACATAATTATTTTCTACTTAATAAATTCTTAAAGGGTTCAAATATCGGAGATAATAAACTTCCGAATTTCTCGCCCTGTTCTTTTATCATATCATTAGCATCAGCCTCTCCAATTTGAGAAGTAGTTTTTATTCCGGGTTTTTTTCTCGGCACTTGGAATGTAGCAACATCACCTTCTTGCGGAGCAATAGTAGCTGGTAAAGGAGAAGCCGAGATAGTACCTTTTACATTTTGATTCAAAGAAGGAAGACCGGGTTGATTAACCGCTCCATTTGAAGTAATACCACCCAAGAATTTTTCATCAATAATTCTTGAAGTACCATCTTCATTAGTAAATGAACCAAATGATTTTACTTCATCTCTGGAAATAGGATAAGAAACTGCATCTACATCCGGAACATTCATTCCACTATTAGTTAAAAACTTTTGAATATTCTGTTTATTAGTAGCCTTATAAACTCCATCTTCTCCATAATAATAATAATTTCCAGATGCATCTCTTGCTACAGAATTGGTTGGTAATTTCAAAACATCACCGAATTCAATTCCACCAAGATTGATAGTACGATTTGTCTCCTTAACTTCAGAAGGAGTTTTTCCTCCGGGTAGAATTCCCTTAAAGAACCCACCATATTGTTTTCCAATATTTTCCAAGATTTTTCCACCATCATCGTTATCTTTTAATTCATATTTATTCTGACCAATACGGGCAACAGTATTTCCTTTTTCATCAACCATAGTATTAGTCCATACCGGAATATTTCCATAATACTGTTTAGTACGAGTAAAACCAGATTGTTTATCAGTTGAATCAACACCATCTAATTCTAAGGAAATAATTGAACCGTCATCCGGGTTAGTTTTAATAAACCACCCATAAGCATTAGGGTTCTGCGGAGTACCAGATGCCATAACCTGACGCGCTAAACGTGTCATCTTATTAGCTTTACCGGAATAATCACTCATCAAAGCTGTTAATTCTCCAACACCTTGACCGGACGATTTACGAACCTCAATCTCGTTAGCTAATTCATCAACAGCAGTATTATAAACAAACGCTGAAATACTTACTAAGTTAGAAGGATTTTGATAATAAGCCTGAGCGTATTTTTTAAGGGTGTCATTAACCGATTCCTTAAATGTAGCCGAAGCTAAATTAGCATCATTCATTTTATCTCTTAATCTATTTTCATCATTAACAGATTCTGCAATCTTTGTAGAAACCTGAACGTTATCTGCATAAGGAGCGAGATAAGCATCGCGAGCTTGACGATAAATATCTGGGTTATCAATTGTACCAGCCGAACCAGCTCCTTGAGCAACGGCTCGTTGGTAAAGTCTCAAGGCATTTGTTATCGCTTGCCCGGAGGAAACCGCAGATTGTGCAAATCCATAAATTGATTTAGCCATGTTATTTTTTAGGAATCTTTAATTTAGCACCAGCGACTATTTTATTTGGGTCAGCTAAATTATTTAATGAAGCCAACTCCTTAAATCTTTTAGAATCACCAAGTTTAGTTTGGGCAATACCGGAAAGTGTATCTCCACTCTTAATAACATACTCATCAAATTCTGGTACAACAACGGTTTCTGCCGGTGGCGCTGAAGGAGTAGGGGTCGCTTCTGGTTGTTTAGCATTATTTACTGGAATGATAGTAGGTTGATTATTAGCTTTGAATAAAGATTCTGGGTCAGTACCGATAGGTAATTCTTCAGAAGGAGTTTCTGCTCCAACTTCTTTTAATTGTTCAGCGGCATTTTTAATAGCTGGCAATTCAGAACCCTTAGAAATAATTTTACCCTGTAATTCAAATTGTTTCCCCGTAGTATCTATTCCAAATTTAAGCTGTAAACTCTTCAAAGCATCCTGACCAGTCTTTAATTGTAAAGCTTCAGTAGCTGAAGTAATTAAAGCATTGGCTGATTTTTCTACACCATAAGAAAGAGCTAATACTTTTGAAGCAGTTAATTTAGTATTTACATTTACGAATTCGGAACGATTAGAAAGATTATTATAATCATTCTGAATACCTTCCAAGGTAGAAACTGGAACAAATCCAAATTTATTAACCTTAGAAACAGTATCAATTTTACTCTGAACTTCTTTTTCAAAATCATTAAAGAAGCTTTGGAAATTACCAGTAGCACCAATACCATTGATGTAAGCATCACGAGTACCAGTCCAATAATCTTTAGCTGAATTATAACGAGTACCATTGATGGTAATCGGTGAATTTCCGTCAGCCGTAGAAATCTGATTATTAAGCATATCTAATTTCTGAATGCTTGAACCACCATATTGACTAACTTTGAAATCTATGTCGTGTAAAGAATTGGAAACTTCTGTTTCATTGAGTTGTTTTTTAAGGGCAGCTAATGATACGTCCCAGGCAGATGATTCTTCGCTATTACCGGCGAGGTCTGCAAAAGCTTTACGATTAACCACCTCATTGATAACAGTATTTAATAAATTAACAGTACCATCCTTCTGCGCTAATAAAACACGATTATTCAAAGTATTAACTTCTGAAGTACCTATCTCAATTCTTACCTTACTAATCTCATCTCTTAATTCTGTTCTAACAGTCTCATCACTTTCAGCATTATACTGGTCTTGCAAATAAGAAAGATGTTGAGCTAAATTTATTTTACCAGTTTTTAATGATTCATAATTCTCCAAATAATTATTTCTAATCTTTTGAAACTTAATAAGTTTACGAATATCTTTAATAGAACCTTCTATAGTAGAAAGATACTCTTCATCAACAGCGCCCGGAGCTTTCTTCTCTTCAGCCAGTTGCTGTTTCCTATATTCTAATTGAGCATCATAAGAAAGACCTTGGTCAATTACGGTCTGTTGAAACTTCGCCTCTTTAAGAGAGCGTTCACGTTTCCTTACCACTGTCATAGTAGATATTTGTTTATTAACAATATCTCCTAATTTTATAGAAACTTGAACTGATGAATCTAATGTAGTTTTATATGCCATGTTTATTTTTTACCTTTAGCAACTGAAGCCCCTGTCGCCCTTTGACCAGACGCAGAAACTGCGCCAGCAGGAGATTGTTTTGAAGCGCCACGTTGCTGCGGAGCAGCTATAGGTGAAGCACCACTACCTTCTTCTTCCATAATAGCAAGTTCAGGATTTTGTTCCGAACCACCACCAGCTGCATTAGCTGACTGCATTTCTTGTTGCATAGCCGCTGCCAAAATCTGTTGTAATAGACCGGGTTGTCTGGCAATTTCTACTCCAAAGATTGGGTCTTTCAATTCTTCTTTCATTAACTTCTGTTCTTCAGTCGGTGAAGGAATACCCAAATTCTTCTGAGTAGTAGTCATTGATTGAAGTTTAGCATTAAATTTATTTATTTCTTCAGTAACATCTCTCAATAAAACTGAGCTGATAAATACATCAGTTCTATAATTTCCATCAATCAAAAGTTTTGCGTTATCAATTTTCTTTTCTGCTAAAATTAAGATACTTCTATTAAGAGTTTCTAAAGCATCCTTCCAAAAATTCTTTCTTAAAGATACTTTATTATTGATACCCTGCATCAAAACTGATAATGCGCGACCAGTAGAAGCTAAAACTGATTTAGCTCCGCCCGGATATAAAGCCTGATTCTGACCGGAAAGATTGATAATATCTCCCTGAATATCTCTTTGATACTGTTCAAGTACTAAAGGATTGTTAGAACGAGGAATTGCTTGTAAGTCAGCTTCATCATTAAAGTTATAAAGAGCACCCACTCCGGTTTCAATCACAGAATAATTATCTAAATTCTTTCCCCATAATGAAGTGAAAGCAACCTGACGAATAATATCTTCTTCATTTGATTTAGATTCATTATAAGCAACCTGAGCATCTAAAAGATTTTCAATATCTGAAGTACCATTCGGTTCTCCGGGAATATGCACATTAGGAATCCAAATACCCGGAACGAATCCGGAATTATGAGCGAAGAAATCTACAACCATACATCTTCCACCCTCTCCAATAACGCGAGTCATGTAATATGTATCGTCATAATATTCCTGAACTTCATACATATTCATTCCAAGATTTGAAGAACGAGTCCATGAAGGTTTATCTCCAATAGCAGGAACTTTTCTTACTGCCACCTTAAATGGTTTAACATCATTCATATCAATTCCTCTTTCCTCAATCTGAGTCTTAAATCTTTTTCTAAAAGTAGCAGGATTGATATAGTATCTATTTATAAAACCTTCTAATTCATTAAAATTTGAATCCTTCCAAATAGGTCGGATATTTTCTACATTTTCAATATTCCAATAACGAATCATTTTTGCTTGCTCATCCCATATTGCTCCAAAAATAAATGTGACTCCATTCAAAGAACCACATCGTGCTCCTTTTTGAAACATCAATGGAAATTTATTTATTCTATGAACCTCACCAAGTAATTGGTCAATGCCTTCACTACGAACTCTTTCTACCGGGTCTGAAGTATCTCTTGGTTGAGAATGAGTTTCCGGAGCTTCGTTTGCAAGAAAGGCAGTCATATTTTCTATGACCGTATAACAATAATTAAAAGTACGCATTGCACCTCCGCCCTCTTTACGATAACTCCAATGTTTTCCTTTATAGAATTCTCTTAAAATATTAACTCCAACATAAATACCGTCCCCGTAAACAAGACGAGCATTTAATGTTTCTAACTGAGCATCCATTTCGTCAATGTAATTGGATAACTCTATTTCCTCTGGTGCTTTGATAAATGTACTCATAGTTTTAGTGTCTACCCATAACCTCATTATACCTCTTATTTGGATTTAAGTTAATAGTGGATACCGGTTTCTTGGGTATTTTCTTCTCCAAGTACCAGACCCCCATTCCGAGCGCCATCACAGCGTCCGTTTCTAACTTAGCATCCTCAACCTGATAAGAGCCGAGCTGCTCTTCAAGTTCTTCTATAAAATATGAACCGACTTTTCCAAATTCCGGATTCTTTTCAATTAAGTCTCCGGAAACTTTATTTATTTCATAACTTCTTTCAAAATTTAATACATGATGAAGAAGTGCTAACATCTGGTCTTTAGTACCTCCATGAGAATCAAACGGAATCGGACTTAAATCAAATAACATTTTTTTCACCATAACTCCACCCATAGAATTTGAATCCATAATAAATTTTACGGGATACCATTCTACATTTCCTTCACCATCATTTTTTCCACGACCTCCAAAATTCTGATAAATAATTCTGAGAGTAGCTAACTGCATTGAAGGAGAACCGCCAATAATTTTTTCATGATGCACAATATAAATTCTATTTAATTCTACGTAGTCCGTGTAATCTAAAACAAAAAACCATGAAGCATCTCCGGTGTCTGACATACCCCAATCAGCAACTAAAAGATATTTTCTTCCGGGCACTCCCATCTCTAATCTTTTTATTCCCCATCTCGTTCCATTATCAAATAATTGTGAAACAACTTCTAATGCTAAAAATCTTTTTCCGGTAGAAACGAATTTACCTTCTACCATCTGTTTATATTTTTGAATATCAGTAGAACGAATTTCTTCTTTAGCTTTTTCTTTCTGTTCCGGGTGAATGTATTTATTCATATCCAATCCAATATTAGTTAAAGCAAACCAACCTTCCTGAAGTTTCATTCCTTTTTTTACTAAACGATGATAAGCCTGATGAGAAGGTTTTTCTACTTCCGGTGAAGAAACTAAATCTAAACAATAACCGTATCTAATAATACGAGAAAGTAACATTGCAATTTCAGTTTGTAAATGAAGTGATTGCGCACATTCGTCAAAAGTAATTAAACCAAACTGTTCACCGGCACGAGCAGTAGCCTTATCTTGAGCAGCTGATTTAGAATAAAATATTCCTCCGTTAGCAAATTTAAGTTCTCCAAGATTTTCATTATGTCCTACAATAAAACCATCAATTAAAGGATGTAATTTATTTACCTTAGTAGAATTAGTCATCGGGTCATAGTAAACAAGCTCACCCCTTAATACTCTTTCTACATATTCAAAACATTTATGGGACTGGTCTGAGTGAGGACTGATGTTAAGCGTCTTGTATTCTGCAATATCAAGATGCTCGGCATCAACTCTCAATCCTATTTTATAAAATAAAGACCAGATATGCTTCAAAGAAGTCATAAAGGTTTTACCAATCTGGTTAGCGGTACATAAAATATGTTTAGAAGTTTTCAAATAAACAGTATCAATATCCGTAATCAATCCTTCCGGAGTAGAAAAATAAATATTGCGCTCTTTCATTAAGCGATAACATTTTTCTTTTTGAGTTTTAGTAGTAGCCCATATCCATATTTTCTGTTCCTCATAAAGAGTCAAACCTAAAATATTCTCAATGAAAGCCACTGGGTCTTGTCTACCTTCCACTACTAAAGAAATAGTTTCTAATTGTTCGTTAATTAACTCCTGCGGGAGTTCCCTCAATTCTTGCAGGTTCTTGATTGATATGTCCATAAGTTTCTTTCATATTTTCTACATCTCTCATGGTGAATTCACCAGACATCGCCCCACGTAATAATTTTGCAAACATACCAACTGATTCTCTTTTTTCAGCATGAGCCTTAATAGCAATTTCTTTTTCCTTCTGAACTTTTCCCCAAATTTTATCTACGATACCTAACGCAAAGTAGCGCTCTTTTAATGGAACGCCTCCTTCTTCATTTAATTTCATAATCTCATGAGCATCATTTATCAAACTTCCGGTAATGCTTCTAATCCCACCTTCTATTTCTACTAATGACGCTTCATTACTTTTAATAATTCTATCAACGATGGCGCTTCCTTCTTCTTGAATTTTTCTATCTTTCTCCCGTTCGTTAAGATTCCGTGTATAATTTATAAACTGAGTAACCGTAATCACCGGAACATCCGGTTTAATCTTTTTAGTCCACCTTTGAAAAATATCCGCTTTTGTTAAACGGTCTTTATTTTTATCCCACATTACCAATAATTCAGTAAAGTGTGGTTCTGTGTTTGCTATAGAATTTTTCATGGGCGATTGATGTAAATCAACAGCCATTGCCTTGAATCTATTATAATACATAATAAAATCAAATACAAATAAAAGCGCCCCCTTTCGGTGAGGCGCACAAAGTCGTTATCTCTGTTTTGGGGCTAACTATCCCCTCACTAAATATAACGATAGAAACATCATTTTGTTATCCTGTCAACCATATTAACCATCCGGTTAAAATGGTGGAAAAATAAAAAGTTATCAACAAGATATGCACTTTTAGATATTTGATTTATTTTTATTATTTGCTATACTAATTTCATAAGGTAATAAAACACTAATTCACTATGTTAAAAACATCTTCTAAAAATTTAATAAGTACAAAGACATTGATTAAAGAAAATCATGAAGGTTTTTTTTCATCAATAGCATTGCACTCGGAAACAAAAAACCCACAGCCTTTTGAGCCGTGGGTTTCTTGCTAATCCAGTATGCATTGTTATTGTAGCAAATGCGACAAAATAAAGCAAATGAGTTATCCACAGGTATCCACTCCTATTCACTTGGAGCTACAGGTGGGAAAAAGTCTTAGGGTAAGCGCTCTTTTAGAAGATGTAGCATTTACCAGGCGACTTATCCCTACCCGTATCTCTAAGGGATATAAGCGGGGGACTGATGAAATCACATCTAAACTGTTTCGGCAGGGATTGCACTCCAATGTAATTCATGATGTTCCGATTTCTCTCCCTCTCGTATTCCGTAGAGATTAACAACGAAGCGAATGTCCTAAAATGATTCTAATGTCGGACGACTGCTTCTAAATAAAAATCTAAGTATCCATAAGGGTAAGATGCTATTCCTCTTAAATGAGGTTAAATCCATACCCTGAGGATTGCGCCACCTACGTAATGGCGTAATTCAAGAAAACCGTTCTTGTCCGCTTCGGCGGAGGGTTCACGAATCAATCTATGCCACCAGGCAGTGGTAGAAACAATAGTAGAGAATATAACTTGTTTCTAAACGTGGTCACGCAAGACCAGGGCACGTTTCCTTAACCGGGAGAAGATTCGCGCTGCATACATAACCGACTACTCCAGATTGCTTAAAACTGCAGTTGAGGTATCAATTAAAAACTGATACCCCTACAACCTATAAAATAATGGAAAAATCCTTATGGAAGCTCCACCGCGGAAAATTACTTTTTCGTTCGCCAGAAAAAGAAAAACCGCGGGGATTCTCGCTGCCTACAACCTCTTCCTCCTATTGCTTAAAAACCCCTCAAAATTTTTAATCCTCACCCGTAAAAATTCAGTTCCGGAGAAGTGAATTTTGAAGGGTTCTAAAAAAGATAATTTTTAGGGGGTGTCTTGAGAGTGTTTAATAAGTTAGAAAAGACATGACGTACTACCATTCACAAAAATCCATAGGTTAAACGATACGAAAGAAGGTAGCTTGCTACGCAAGCATTTTAAGGGGCGACCGAAAAGGAATAGGGTAGTGAATTTTAAGGAGGGCTAAGAAAATAATAGTTAAGATTATCACACAGCCCTTGAAAAGTCCTTGAGTAGACACGCGTAGATACGCGTTGCATTCCATACTCTCAGCCCGCTAAAAGTACAGAGCTTGAATGATGCAACAGATAATGCATGCAGTAGACTTGAAGATACTTGAAAGGATAAGAAAAGCCCGGGAGGTTTTTCTTTTCTTCAGCCCTTGAAAAGTACCCGGAAGAACATAAACAAAAGAATGCAAACACGATTTTGATTGAGTATATTTTTTTAATAATTTTATGGGGTGGGTTTTGCGAGCAATCACAAAAGCCGGGAGTCCGGCAGATTGTTTTTTTATTCTATTACAAGCCGTCCGTCCGTTTCTTTTTATGAGACGGGCGGGCGGTTTTTTTATGGCTTGATAGTGCATCAATACATACATAGCAATACACACGAAGGCATACAAAAGCACACAAGAATTGATGTACACGAGTGTATTGTTGTGGATAACCGAGAGCAAGGGCTAAATAATGGCTTGAATAGTAGTCATTTTACCCTTGAAAAATACCCTTCCCGTTTGCAATCAGAATAAAAAAAGCGTATTATAATGTATATGAGTGTATACGAGTGTATATATTCAAGCACATTGAAAATTAAATAAAAGTTATACGGTAAAGCGGGCGTACACGAGCGAAGGGGGATGCATAAAAAATTAAATTTTATACGTCCGAGATTGGAAAAATATGATACAAAAAAACACAATTTGGTTTGACGAGTATAATCAATCCGGGGATACTGATAAAGCTTTAAGAGCTTTGAAAAAATCAGAACCGGAATTTATTATAAGCTATACCATAAGTCCGATGCATGGCGTGGATATTTTGAAGCGAAGGCAAGGAAAAACACAGGATGGAGAAAAATAACAGAGATTGATGGCAAAGAATTGCCGGGATGGTTGACTGGAGAATGGAGCGATGCACCAGGGGGCACGAAGGGTAGTGAATTAGAAAAAATACTAAATAAATTAGACGCAACGGAGGCGAAAATAATATTTTTGCCAACATCTAATTTGTTTTGTACATCATACGATTTATTCGTTAAATAATTAAAAAAATATGGATTACGATAAAATACAATATAATAAAAGACAAAGAAAATTAGCAAAAGAGAGTAAAGAAAGACAAAAAAGAGTTTGTGATATTCTTTGTAAAAACGCCAGAGAAAGAATAAAAAAAGAGGCTAAAAAACGCTTAGAGTACTTGAGAAAAGAAATAAAAGCGGAGCGAATCAGCTACGGCGAAATTACGGAGTTACAATCATTGGCAAAATACATTGACAATGGCGATGTTGAATTGCTACAGTGGGCGGGTGTTTCTGAAGAAGAATATAATACCCGAAGGAATAAAAAATAAAAGTTAAAATAGCATCCCCCGTCTGCTTTACCGTATAACAACACAACATCCGCACGGGCGAATAATTGCACGTACGGGGATTAAAAAATTTAATCAATTAGAGTCCGAGATTGGAAAAATGAAAAACATAAAAAATAAAGTAGCAGATAATTTTGATATTGAATCACATCTTATTGATTGT
>Ga0172381_10001275_pt1 | contig 29941 bp, 56 predicted proteins | sample Leawel6488metaG_FD_119754 | JGI IMG/M metagenome (GOLD analysis project Ga0172381, IMG submission 119754) | Leachate microbial communities from a municipal landfill in Southern Ontario, Canada - Leachate well 64-88 metaG | ecosystem: Engineered > Solid waste > Landfill > Unclassified | place... | reverse complement strand
ATTGTATGTATCCTCGCCGTAGACTGTTGGCCTGATCGGGTTCGTGCCGCCGGTCGGGATTTCGTAGGGCCCCTCTGGGTCGTCGGCGCAGACGACGCAAGGATTCTCGTAGATGTCAGTGCTTCCTGGCATCGGCGAGAAGCAATACCACCACCGCTTTTTCTGTGGCCCGAAGCCGCCGGGGATGTAGGCGATGCCGGAATGCAGGGCTTGGTTTTGATCGGGATCGACCCCAACCGGCACGTAGGTCGTGATGTCCAGCGGGGCCGTTGCGCGGACGACGTTCAGTCTCTCGGGATTCAATGTGGTCAGCATGACGGCCTCTCAATCGCTGCGGGGCATTCGACCTCGAATGTGGGCGTCGGGGCGGAAATGAACTCGTTGTAGACTGCGGCCGGAACAACTCCGAACGAACGGTTCGGGCAGTATCCGCCGGTCGGCCGGGCGGCAATGATGAGTTCACCGAGCGTTGCGGTATCCGTGGCGTCCAGCGACACGTGGTAGTAGCCAGAAAGCCCGCTGTCAAGCGTTGCGGCCGTCGTGTCGTGCGGGTTGGCAAGCGTGCCGTCGGCCTTGCCAATCCAAAAATTAGTCGAGGCGAGCGTGGCGTCTGTGAACGGGTCGCCGTTGATGGTCATAACTGGACCGATAGTTTTGGTCACTGCGGTCGATTGCTTGAGGATGTCTTTCATAATACATCGTCTACCGCTTGAATAGCAGTATTTGGATTGTAGTTTGCAGACAATCCAATCGCTTCGATGTTGGTGTCCTGCTTAATCGCAGTGGCAAAACACGCTAAGCACGACCTTCGAGATTCCGCGAACTCACACGCCATCATCGCCTTGTCGCTAATCAAGGTTTCGTCTGTTCCAGATGGGCTTTCTCTTATTTCCACGTGCGTGGCCTTTTTGTGGTGTTCCAGAAACACCTTCCTAGCTTCTTCCTTGTCCATCGCAACGACAGAAACGAACATCGCACAAAACGTCTCGGAATCCACCATCATTCCCTTGGGAGTGCAGAATGGGATACCGGGATGGAAGGCATCCACCCAAAATACTTTTGCGCCTACTGCTTTCATTTTTACTTACCCCGCATTCCCGGTTAGAATCAGTCCCGGCTGGTTCACCCGAAACATCCAGTGCAGATACCCGCTCGCGTTCTTCCCGCGGACGCGAAGCACCAACGGCCTGTCGTAGGTCGCCACGTAGCTCACGTTGACCGTCTGCCAATTCGTGTTGTCCGCCATCGCGGTATCGACCAGCTTGCTGCTGGCATGGTCGAACGGGTACGACGGATCGATGATCTGGCAGCGAGGCACTTCCGTCATGCCCGACTGGTTCGCCTTGATAAACACGTCGATATTGAGCTTCCGGCCGCCCTTACAGAACAGCGGGATGTCGATGAAGTCGGGATACGTCGCCGACTCGAATGTCATCTTATGGGCATAGGTAAGCGTAATCGGCGGGCTGGCCGGGATCGTCGCCGTGTCGGTAACCGTCATGCCGCCGTAGCACCAGCTTCGCAGGTAGCCCGGTTGCGGCGTGTTGGCGGCGTCGGCCAGGTCGTAGAGCGTGCAATTCCAGTAGGGCTGGCCGTTTGCATAGTTGCTGACTTGCGTCGCGCTTTGCAGGCCGACGCCCCAGCCTATCAGTCCCAACGGGTACGACACGTCCGTTGTGTTGGCCCCGATCTCGGCCCCGCGAAGGATCGTGCCCGAGCAACGATAAATGCCGTTGATGTTGTGTTTGATCGTGCCGGAAATGATGCAACGGTTGGAGTTGGCGATTGCCATGTAATTTCCACGCAACGCACCCGAGACGATAGCCCCCTGTAGATAACTCCCAACATAGGTGTTTCCGAAAAACGTGCCGGAAAGATCTAGGGCGATGTCGTTGGTGGCGGCACCGCCGCCGTGGCCAACGAACGTGCCTGGAAACGAGCAAAACGTAGTACCCGATGAAAAGTAATCATTTCCAACGCACGTACCTGAAAGCGGCGAAGTCTTTACGCCATAGAACGCCCGATTACAACCAGAGATCAATCCATCAGCCACATGCCCGGTTCCATTGTTGACGGCATAGCCATATCCGGTCGTGTTCGTCGCGGCCATCGAAACGATCGCACAATTCAGCACGCCGCCGGAAGCCGACGCAGTCGCATAGTCGAAAATCGGCTGTGACGAGGTTGTCGTGTTCGTTCGCACGGCAACATTTCGCACGGCGAGCCAGAGCCGGGCGTTCGGATACTGCGTCGAATCGACCGCTTCGGAAAGGACCAGGGTTCCGGCGTTGATTGTCGAGAGGGTGACTCGCTGAACGTCGCGGGCGGAGCCCGGCCGGGCGTCATTCGTGAGCACGGCCCGGTTCTTGCCGGCGGTGGTTGACCACGCCGCGTCGCCCGTCACGTCGTCCAGCACGTTGATCGTCGCCGAACCGGACGGGCAGCCCGAATACGCCTCGATCGTCCCGCTGCCGTCGGTCGTCAAGTCGATCGCCGTGCCGCCCGAGACCTCGGCCAGCTTGAACGTGTCCGTGGCCGTGTTGACGACGAAGTAGACGGTATCTTCAACCAGCGGGGCCGGCAGCGAGCCGCCAGACACCTTCAGGCAGAGCGGTGTGGCGTTCGCCCAGCCGTGCGTCGCACAAGTCAAGGTGTCTTCCGACGCCGAGCCGGTCACGGTTTGCTTCGTGCCGTAGACCCGGACGTACTCGTTGGTGACCTCCATGTATCCACGGAGATTCACGTCGATGTACTGGCAATCGACCTTGCCCGCGTTCGTGCCTAGGAACTCGATCACGCCGCGATAGGTCTGCGGCAAGGGCGTCGTGCCAGCCCATGTGCCCTCATAATTACCGGCAATCCGGCCCTTGTACGTCCCGGCCGTGCCAACGATGTTGGACCCAGCCTTGATCGGCAGGTAGCCGTTTTTTCCGTTTTCGCCAATAATCAATGTGCCAGGGTCAGTCGAACTTCCATTGAGGGTTAGCGCAACCCCGGTAGTCCAGGTCGTCGTGTCGGGCGTTGAGCCAACGTCCAAGTCCCAGTGGAGGTGTTGACCTTCAGCGGCGGTGATTGTATCTCCATCGGCGATGGCTGCACTGCCGTTCCAGTTGGCCGCCGTGGAGGCGTACAATTCGCCGGTTCCTACGAGTGTTCGAGCAGCCATTTAATCAACCACCAAGGCGTGCCTTTAGCCTGTCTACTTGCCAGCGGGTCGTTTATCGAGCCCCTTTTCCTTGAGCATCTCCGTCACGTCATCCACGTGGAGGCAGTCACACATGCACACGCCACAATTACCCGGCTCCACTACGGAAAGGGCGGCGGTAATCGTTGCCTGGTATGGCGTCGTATAGAATAGAATCCCGACGCTAACAATCTTGGCGTCGTAACTGCCAAGCTGAACAACCTTGTCACCGTTCTTCACGTCGCGTCCGTTTCGGTAGTGCATGAAAGTTTCTCCTAAGTTTGGAAGATAAACGTACTACTCGCCAAAATCATCTGTCGGCAACCACGCATTTTCGACGGCCGTTTGAACGTCGTCCGGCTTCTGGCGAAAGTGGAACGTGTGTGTTCCGCCTAAGTCGAGTTCGACCAGCACGTCGTAACCGTCGGGTACGATGGATTCGGATAGGATGGTCATTTAGTCAGACTCCAAACTAACCGTAAATGTCCTCTTCTCGAAGTCCGTCAACCATCTCACTGAGCGTCGGGTGCGTCAGTTCACACACACGCTCAGCCGGCACGAGGTGAACCCAACCGGACCCGCGGCAAGTACGGCACAGTTTTAGGCCCTTCTTGCCGTGGTCACAGTCTGGGCATTTACGCGGTGAAGAAATCTGCATGTCAAGTGACCTCCCTATGCCTGCTTCGTAAACGCTGTTTGCCCGCTCGCCGGCATGTCCGGTTTATCCTCGTTATCCTGATAAAACACGATCTGCCGCACGTCGAACGCCCGCAGACACTGAAAGCTGCTGTCCCAGTCTCGATTGGTGGATGACTTGTCGAAGAACATCATGTTCCGCGTGCAGTTCAGGATGAAGACACCACCGGTGTGCGAAGGAAACCGCAACACAATGTCGCCGACCGATGCCTCCTCAAATCCGCTACGCACACTGACGACGCGGTATGCCTTGAGCTCTTTCAAGTTACTCGGGCCAAGCGGCGGTGTGTCCGGCTTCATAACGACTTCGATCATGCTTCAGCCCTTCGTCAAATACGCGACCGCGACCGAGATACCGATCGACAGAAGCGTGGCTGCCACACCACAGGTTGCGATGATCTTGGTAACAAACCACGCCATGGAAGTTTTTGCCTCTTCGAGCCGAGCCACGCGAGATGCGATTCCCTCGTTGCCGTTGCCAAGAACGATCGGACGGCACACGCCGCATGTCGTGATGGACCTTTCGACCTGGACCGTCAACAATCCAATCGCCTCGGTCATTGACTGTCCGAGCGCAGACACATCGCTCCTTAATCCGTCAATCCGCTCGTGAATGCGGGCAGTCTCGTTTGGATTCGGAGCCATGGATGACCTCATGCAAGCCAAGGAACGCGCCACGATGATCTGACGCATCGTGGCGCGCGTTGCGGCGACAAGCGGCAACGAGATGGGTTTCCACCAATGCGTCAGGCCGCTGTCGTCGGCGCGGTTGCGGTAGTCGGAGTGGCCAACGCCACTTGTGTCACCTGGTCAGCCACGATCTTCGCCTGCTCGGCGGCAACGTCGGCCTTTGCGTTTGCCCGCGATAACTGCGCCTCGAACTCGGCCAACTTCTGACCGAGTTCGCCGTCGTGAATGCTCAACACTCGCTGTGCCAGCCTTGCCTTCAGACCGGTCCCTTCGGCGTCCTCTTCGAGCTTGACTCGCTTGCCCTCGACTATCGTATGGATTCCGCCACGACGCCAGACGGCGATTGCGATAATCAGGCCGATGACTACAAGCAGCCACTTCGGGTCATGCTCGTCGATCTGACGAATCAGCCGCCCGACCAAGCCACCCTTGGCCTCAATACGCTCCTTGGCATCGTCGATCTTGTCCCGAATCGTCTGTGGCTTCTCAGGTTCGATTGGCGTCGCGGGCGGGCTAACGGCCGCTGGGGGCGTGCCTGGAACGTTGGCAATCTGCTGCAATCTGCTGTCGAGCGACTGCAATTGCTGTTCGATCCCGCTGAGCTTTGCGGCATTACCGGCCTGCTGTTGGGCAACCTCGTTGCGGAACTTCAAGAGGTACTGCCGTTGCTCTTCGCTCGCCGCGGTGGCTGTCACCGGCAAATCGGCAATGTCAACCGGCTGCGGGCAGTTGTCGCCCGGGCAACACGCCTTGGGAGGCGTCGGCTGCCGTCGTATGAATTGCGGCAATTCCGGCGAGTAACATTCCGCAAATGCCCTTTGCTGCACGCCGGGCAAGGCCGCGTCAAGCAATTCATGGACGCGGCCCGCCTGAACGCAAACGACCTCCTGGCCGTCGGTGCCCCAGAGGATTCCCACCAGCCGGCCGCGACTATTGAACACTGGCCCGCCGGAGTCTCCGCCCCGGGCGTGACCGGAAATCACCATCCAATCGTCCGGGCCTTGCAACGCGATCGTCGAACGGCGATACCCAAGAAAAAGCCCGCTGTTCACAGCCAGCTTGCCGTCCGGGCCGTAGCCGCACGATTCGAGTCTGTCGCCGTCTTTTTGCACTGCGCTGGGGCCAAACTCGATCGTTGCTGGCTCAACTCCATCTGGCTGCCCCTCCAATTCCAAGACGGCGCAGTCCCATGTGGCGTCAACCTTGAGCAAATTCGCGCGGTGGACACGTTTCGTTCGCAGTTCCACCGAGATATGTTTGGCGTCTTTGACGACGTGCCGGGCCGTCAGGACGGCCAACCGGCCCTTCCAACGGATCAGCACGCCAGAACCGATCGAGCGGTGCGTTGCGCTGTCTCGGCAGTAGATTCTGACAACGGCCGCGCGGTGGCCAGCGGCATCCTCGTATCGCCAAGCGGGATGCGGCTGCTGTGGCCTGGGCTCGCGTTCCGGTCGATCTTTGATTCGCAACTTGAGCTTCAGGCGGTCCTTCGTTGCCGGGCCGACAACACGGTCAACCTCTTGGCCACGTTCCACGACGATGTACTGCGGTACGCGCTCGACACCGAAGCGGGCAGCCAATTCGCCGTCCCGATCGACGTTGACCTTGACGACACTGAAGCCGTCTTGAGCCAGCGAGTCGATCGTCGGCGCCATCGACTGGCATGGCGGGCACCAATCAGCGTAAAAATCATACAGCGTCGTCTCGGCGTTGGCTATCGAGCCAGCCAGCGACAACAGAGCAAACAGAATCCAGCGTTTCATCTCTCAAACTCCTTGGTAAAAAAGGTTTACTCTACATTTTGGTCACAGTGATCGTCCTGTGAGCCTTGTTGTAACGCCTTCCAAAAAAAGCATATTTTTCCGGTTGCCTGATCGACGGCGTACTCTCCGACTCCATGGAGGCATGCGTCCTTCCGCATTGCGCGGATGCCGCAGTAATGGCCGATCCAGAAATTTGCCATTAGCAACCCGAACAGAATGCAGGAATTGATGAAAGGTTCTAAATTCATTGAAATCACACTAACATTCTTCTTCTTGGTCCCATTCGGACTCGGCCTCGATCCACTCCCGCGTCGTGATGTCCTTTATCTTGTCGATCACGAGTTGTCTTGCCTTTGGCGAATCGTATCCATTCCGCCGGTAAAATCTGGCGAGCCACACGACTCGCCGCACGTATTCACGCCTTTCCGCCACGCTTACGGCCCCCATCATGTTGCTTGCTCTTGCGATTTACCACCTGCTTCGCCGCGATCCCGGCCACGACCTTTTTTGCGAACTCCTTCGCCACGGCAGTGCCCAAGTCCTTGCCGACTTCGGTCACGACGCCGATCACCACTGCGGTTGAAATCATTGGCATGAGGTAACTCCTATAGCAGGCCGACGACACGTGATGCCAACATGCACACGCACATCCACAGACACAAGGCAACGGCAAAGGAATTATCCTTATCGTAACACGCAAAGTTTAGGATGCCGCTTGTCCCAATGCACACGCACATCCACTGAAGTAAGGATGAAATGTTATTGCTTCCAATATTGCTGGCGAAAATGATGCACATCATCGTTGTGCACATACAAGTAATCACCGAAATCACCATTGCCAATTTCATGTACTCATTCCTACAACAGCCCAGCCACGCGAGCGGCCGTAATGCAGCGTCAGTAGAGCCAGATACATTTTTTGCTCCTCTGAATGCTAGAACCGCAAAGAGACATCTGCGCCTCCTTGTGTAAGTATTCGTGTGAGCGTTTTTTCCAGTTGCGCCTTGTACTCACCAAGGTCACTCTGCGCATTCTTTTGGTCTTGAGCGACCAAGATGAGTCTCACACGATACCGAGAACTGACCGGCAACGTCTCGAAAATCACGCCGTATGAGCCGTCCATGTTGGAGTCTACGCGACCCCGTTGCCTCAACTCCGCATCAATACTTCCAGATTCAGTTACCGGGTAGACTTGCGACTGTATGAGTTTCAGAAGGCTTTGCGTCTCTTTGTCGAAGGTTACACCCATTGTGAAACCTTGGCTTGGAAGCACGCTCGAAAAATGCTGCTTCACCAATGTTACAAACAACTCCAGACCAGCCACGTCGCCATCCGGTGTTTCCTCGGCTTTCAAGACTGCACCATCCGTCACTCTTACAGGCAGTTGTGCTTGGCCAGGCAAGTTGATGCACCCGCAGAATCCGGCCACGCGGGCCGCCGTAATGCAGGCCACCAAAAACACGGTGGCAAGGCAAATAATGGCGGTCCACAGGACGTGAATCACTATCAGCCTCACTACATCTACACGCATCGCAGTCTCACTTCAGCGTGAATTGGTACTCAGCCAAGGCGGCAATCGCGTTCGGCGAGACCTCCCATGCTGCCATAAACGGCAGCAGGGCTATCCCGACGGCGCGAAGGTCGCTAATGACGCCTTCGCTGCAAAACACGGATTCGTTGACAGGTGGCCGGTACAGGCGCTCCCACAACTCGGGATTTTCAGCTTGGTCGATTTCACACAGTGCTTTTCGCCACGGCATCCTGATGGTGTCGTGGGTTGCAACGCGCAGACCGATGGCCGCAAGTCGCCTCCATCCGTAGGGCTCGCCGGCGCGACGCCGCTGTAGTTGCGAAAAGCCATGCCGCGGTTCGCCCACGAAACCAGGCAGGCGGTATACGTCGCATTGGCGTGGGTATTGCCGGACTAAGGCGGATAGGTTTGTTGTCTGCCCACCGCGCCATTGGAGCATGTCGTGGGATTCGAGCACGTTGCCGCACCAGGATGCGGATCCGATGTGGGAGTATTCGCCGTCGGTGTATCGAGCAATCAGCAATCCGAACAGATTGCATGGCCGCCAAAGAAGCAAGTCGCCTTCCTCGATCCGAAGCCGAGCTTCGGCGTACTCCAACAAAAGCCCGTCCGACAATACGGCTGGCGAACACGCGGCAGCAACCGGATCGGAAACGGCGGTCGCCGGTTGTTTTCTCGCCGCGGCCCTCTTGCGCGGTGCCACCTTACGCGGCGTCCGCCGTGGTGTCGATCTGGTCTTGGCTTGCTTTGGTTTGTCCATGGGCGGTGCCAATTGGCACAATTCCTGCCCGGTCGTGCCCCTGCGGGTCGGTCAGACGGTCCGCCTGGGCTTTTCCGGGTGAAGCATCAGCCGACAATGTAAGCATCCGCGCGCAGAACTTTCAAGAGCAATTTTCTGGCTTACTCGCCTGGCAGCAATTCCCGGCGTATAGGTGATTTTGCATGATGGTACGCGTGTAGCGAACGGCGAACAGTGTTCGGTATCCATGTCCGGCGAGGACCAGTGAAGTTGGCGAGTATAGGTGGGGCGCACGATGACGCGATCAGGAAGCAATGTGGGCCATTTCCCGAGTCAAACGCGATCATGCGCAGGGATTGTCCGACGGAAGGCGTCCAGCGTCGACCGGGAAAGGCTTCGTCCAGAGCGTGCCGTCGCTGTCGCGATCGCAGCACGAGCGTTACGAGGTGTCCAGCCCGGGCAACGGCACATCTTGGGCAAGGTCGTACAGAAGGGCCTCGTAAAGTTGACGCATCGACCGAATGCGGAAATACAAAAACAGCCCACGCACCCTCTCCCACAACGCGCGCTTGCTGCCCAGCTTCTTCCACACCGCCCGAAACAGCGGGCAGCAAAGCTGTTGAGCTTGGTCCACCAAGAATGCCAACATCATCAACATGGCGAACACCACCGACAGGTTCTGCCGCCCATGCCCGAAGTTGTGCTCGAAGTGATAACCCTGGTTCTTCAACGTATTGAAGGTCTCGTTCTCGATCCGCCACCGCGCCCGTCCGCCGCGGGCAAACAGCCAGGCGTTGCGGAGGTTGATGTGCAAGTCGGTGATCCACGTGAAGTGCTTCAGCCGTTTTCCTTCGGCGTCGTACTCGTTGTACTCCAGAAAGTCCACGCGCAAATCCGGGTTCGACTCGTTCAGCGGCACGCCGTACACCCACGACACCTCGGCCGTGATGTCGCCTTCCTTCCGCGACAGTTTCGGCGAGCGCCCGCGGCGACGCGCCGCCTCCACCTGCTCGAACAAAAACGCATGGTCTCCGGGCTTTACGCCCAAAATGAAGTGCATCCCGTTGTCCTTCAGGTCGCGGATGTGCGGGCCGTTGCTGGACAATCCGTCCTCGATGACGATGAACTTCAGATGCGGATGCTGCCGACGAATCTTCGGCAAAAGCCGCTTCGCCGCATTCCGCTCGCAGTCGTTCTTGCTGGCGCCATCCTGTTTTTGGATCGGCTCCGGCGCCAGCGGGATCACCTCCTTGATGTCGGGATGCACGATCACCGCCCCCAGCATCTGGTGCTGGTAAGTCACGCTGCCGTCCTTGTGCTCCTTCACTTGGCACGACTCGCAGTGGACCGTCGGCGACGAGAAATACCCGGTTCCATCCAGCGACAACAGATAGGCTCCGGCGTAGAAGACGAACGGTTCCATCGCCTTGCCTCGCTGCAACTGCCGAAACACGTCGCCAAAAACAGGCCGCAAGTGCTCGGGGTCCAGCGGGTCGAGAATCTCCCGCATCCCCGTGTCGCTGGGAATCTGTCCGATGCCGAACAGCGTCTTGAGATTCTCGTCGCTGCGACGGTGGTCGAAGGCCAACAGCGATGGGTCCTTCAGCGCGAACAGGGCGAAGGCCGAGAGCAACGCGTCGGACAAGGGAATCGGCGAGCCCGGTCGTCGCGGATCGGGGACTTGAGCGAAGCTGTCGCCAACCAAGGCATAGAGGGCATCCGCCGACAAGTGCTTGCGAACCTTCTTCTTGGACTCTGGAGGCGGGGGGAGAACCATGGCGACTCCTTTCGCCAATGGGAAGCGCCGTCATGGCGTCCCTGCGTCCCCATGATAGTCGATTCAATAAAATGGCGGGAGACCACTCGTTCATGGCAAAACTTTACGAAACCGCTCCAGAGCTACCCCCCGTTTTTCCGGGGATTTTCATGTCGCCGGGAATTGCTGCTCGCCTGGTGCTCGCGAATGGCACAATCCGCGAGCCGTTGGGCAGCCTGCCGTTTTCTCACCTCCGCCATGGATTTCTCGTATTTTGCAGCGTCTTGTCGTTGTTTTTCTTTTTCAATTCGCTGTATGTCGGCGACGATTTCGGAAATGACCGTCTGCACGCGAGCCGCAACCCAGTCGGAAGACGCACCATCGTCAATGAGCTTGCGTAACTCAATCTCAATGAGCTTGCGCAACTCAATGATTAGAGGGCTAAGAACCGAGTCGCGATATTGCTGCCTAGGCGGCACTGCGGCGTCGGTGGTGTCAGAATCGACTATCGGCATTCCGGTTGCCTCATTGTGGTTGTGCGCTACCCTACTCGCTTGAACGTCAGAGCCCGCACCCATGGGTTGGTACGCCAACTAAACCCACGGTCCTTGTTGATGGAATCCCATAGTAACGAGAACTCAAGACAGTGCGGGCTCCATCCGTGAATCTTCTTGTCGATAACGGGCTCGACTCCCTCCGCCTTTGCGTCCTCTTCGCTGATGTCCTGCAATCGCTGGATTCGCACGTCGGTAATCTCAAGCGTGAGTCGAGACGCCCAGCGTGGCATGTAGATGGACGGCCGCCATTTAGGCGGCGGATCTTGCTCTCTGTCCGCTGCGTACACAATGCGAATGCCTGAAACCGCCGGATGCGGAAGGCACGTGGTCCACTCGGTCGCATTGACTGGGCGGATGGCCTGCCAGGTCTCGCGGACCCAGAGTGTGTCGCCGACGCAATACCTCGGAGCTATTGGAAGTGTTTGGCAAGAGGTTGCCACAGGACGGTCAACCCACTCGCCAGTAACCAGCCGATATGGGCTCGTTGGTTGCGGCTTCACCACCCTCCGGGTCTGTGTCTTTCTATCGTCATGGATCGCCCGGATCATCTCGCCGGAAAACAGGATCGGGTGTTCTCTCATTTGTCGCCCTCCACTTCTTTTCCTGCCCACGCGGCAAATGCTTTTAGGCTAATGGCACTTTCGCGCCGGCCTTTCTGACTGAATCGGATGAGTAACCTGTTACCCTTGTCCCAGACAAACGACAGCACCGTCCTCCGCGTTCGCCCAGCGCCGCTATTGCAGTACGTCTTGCCAACTTCAATGTCAGATCGTTTCATGGTTTTTGCTTTCTGTTTTTCGTTTCTTCTCGCTTACAGTTCTTTCTGGTGTCACCGCCACGCTTAGCATACGCACAAAACACACTCCAGGGCTCGCGTCCAAACGGAGAGTTTTCCCAGGGATACCACTTTCGCCTTATCGTTTCGAGTGTGGAGTGCCTCCACGCCAAGCAGCAATCCGAGCAGTCGAGTATAATCTTGCGCGCTATTCGACGTTTCATAATACCCTTAAGGTCACGATTGGGATTCACTGTCTCCGTAAATCACCTTTCGTAGAGCGGCAATCTTGTCTTTCAACCGCCTCACCTCGTCGCCGAGTTTCATGCACTCCTGCCGACTGGCCGCAAGTTGGTTCTCAAGACACTCCATGTCGAGCCGTGACGCCGCCTTGGGATCGACCGGTGGCATTCCGTCGGCGTCCTTCAATACCTCGACGAACTCGACGGCGGTTTCTATGGCAGATTCCATCGCTTCCTTCAATGCAACATCCCTGGACGCGTGAATCGATCCCCAGCGATCTGCATACCTGTTGACAAACACCCGCCGTGGCTCGCGCGGCTTCGGCTTGGGTTGGATGGGGCGATAGTCGTTAAAACAAAAATCCCACGATGGTGTTATGGTTTGACACCACTCCGCCTTGCCGTGGAGACGCCACTCCACCGCTCCATCCCGCTCAAACGCCTCAATTGCCGCAATCATTTCTTGCGTGGTCTGCATGATTTCTCCTTGTCTTGTATCAGTTTCAGAATCGCACGTATCATTTCCTTGCGGATCAGGACGGCTGGTTCCCAGGTCGTGCGCTGCCCTTCTTATGAAATGCATAGGTAGCTTCCGCAGTAGTCCCTTGAGTTCGCCGACGATCTGCTCGCGCGTTGGATGTTTCATTGCTCAATACCCGATTCCTTTTCTGACTACTCTCCCGTCGATCCTCGTCCTCACCGGTTCGACTTCAGAATGGTCCGGCGTTTTCGTTGACTGCTTTTTCCCAGCCAGATGCCGCTTGCGAAAGAATGCGGCAAGCCGCTCGATTCGCTTCTCAGACGGCAGGAACGCCCCGGAGTCCTCTTGGTTGCCGCCGGTTGTGTTGAAACACTGATTCATGTGCGTGTATCCTGCATTCACCCGTGAAACCACGCTGCTAAACACCCTATCACATCAACAGCATTCTCAACATTGCCTGCATTCACCCGCACTCCGACGCTGTTAAACACCGAAGTCGATCGGAAGGCCATTGGCCAGCCGCCTGCATTCACCCGCACTCCGACGCTGTTAAACACCCAGTCCCGGCGCAAACCGCTTCTGCATCGCTGTTTACATCGGATTCGCTTTCCAAAATCCGCAACGCAATTCCGTTTTCAACGCACTTCCGCTCCAGATTTTCACGCACCTGATACATCGGCCACGTCGGTCCGTATTGCAGGCCAGCGGTGTTCAGAAGGCACTTCTGACCGGGCAACACGTATTCGAGTCGGTGGCACTCAGCCCGGGCCAGTTCGGCTATCACACGGGCGACAAGCTGCCGATTGAGGCATCGCGTCGTCCCGTCCCACCGGCCGGTCTGACGCATGAAGCCCCGTAAGAGCCGTTTGCGGCTGTGACCGACGCATCCACCGGCGCAAAACGGATTCGCGCGTCGGACGCTCTTAGATGCATCCAATAAACGCCGGAAATGTTCGATCCTACGACCGCTTCCAATCGGTATCTTTTTGTCGCCGATGGTCAAAAGCCAGCAGCAGCCGACCTCCGGCGCTTCTAGGCGTGCCGTCACATCAGACGCTACGGCCTCAGCCGTCTCCGCCGGCCCGTCGCACTCGACAACCAGCATGATCTCCCACTTGCGATTCGACGGCCTGTAGACAAGTTGCGAGCCGGCCCACGGACGCTGCCCTTCGATTGACTCCCTCATCAATTGGCCGAACTTGTCTCCGTGAATCTTCAGGCGAATGAACTCAACATCGGAAGAAGCGCTCTTTTTTCCTTCGACCATGAACCGATCGACGCGAACACAAAGCGTTGCCTTGTCGCCGTCTGCCTCAAGTTTTGCATTCTCTTTGTCGAATGGGATCGGCAGTGGAAAATCCGAGACGCACGGCCTCTCTGCGGAAAGCAAGACAGCCTGCCATAGCTTCAGTTTCGGCCGCGAATGGCTTGGCAGGTTCTTGATTCGCTTGAACGTCGCGTCAGACAGCAAACTGCGCACGCGCTTGTGCAACGTCGGAAACGTGCCTGTGATGTCGTAGTACACTCGCATCATAAAGGCGTTGTCGATCGGAAAGAATCCGAGTTTCGGACGTTCGCCCTGCTTGCTGCCGGCCTTCTTCCAAACGTCGTAGGCGGCAAGGAAGACCCGTAGCTCACGATCCCTTCCCGCAACGATCATTTCCGACTGCCACAGCGCCCATATCCTGTTCGTCGCCTGCTTGACGAGTTCCGACGTTTCGGATAGGCGCGATAGCGTGTCCTTCGACATCTTCTCCGCTCGGGTACGGCAGATGACTAGTCGTTTTTTTGGTTCTTTTTTCGCCATGGCTTCATTCGTGTAAAATCGCTGGCGGGGCCGGTTTGACCCAGCCCCACCAGCGCGGGTGATTGGCGAGCGGTACGGTCACAATGCCGCCCTTCTCGCCTTCCTGCCGTGCAGTCGGCAGTCACTTCGCGGATTCCTCCGCTTGGTGTTTCCTTTCCGTTAATTCATCCTCAAGCACCTTCAGCTTTTTGAGAAAATGCCTGATCCGTTCGTGGCAGTGTTTGATGGCCCTCTTGTTTCGTTGCGTCGGCGTCATCCGCTCGCCGGTTGATTCAATCGCTCGCGTCATCGCTTCGCCTCTTGCCTTTCTCTCTGCGATTCTGCCTCTTCCGCCGCCAACCGATCGGCCGTTCCATAGGCCCACTTCACGGCCTGGCCCCAATCCTCCAGCCGATGAAACACGACGGCAATCGTGTGCTGCCCGCACGTCAGGATGAAGGTGTAGTTCCGCTGTGGGACCAACGCCTTCGCCAGTTCGTTTCTTGCCATTCGCTTTCGCGTCTTCCATGCGATGACGATCAGGGCCAGGAGGCAACCGGCGCTTAGAAATAGCATGGTTAGCATCATTGCCCACCTTTCATTAAGCGGACTTCGCGCGCATCGTTCGTCCCGCGAAGTCAAAACCATGGGGCTACTACTCCGGTCTTAGCACTGCGTCGATGCGGATGGTGCTAGCCACGCCCTACAATACTCCGCCAACAGCAACGCATCGGCCGTGGCGTGTGTGATCTTCTCACGCGGGAATAACTGCTGCGCCCTCGCCTTCGACACGTTCTTGTCGCCTTTCGTCAAACACTTCATCGCCATCTGCCACTGTCGCGGCGTGACTTCCGAAAACCGGATTCCTGCACCGATCAAGCATCCGCGCAAGAACCCGTATGACTGGCCAAACTTGAAAGACGACGCAACGCCTTGCTCTGGCATGGAATGCACTTGCTCGATGACTGCAATGAGTTCAGAAGTCTCATAACCAATGAACGCCTCGAATGTATCGCGTTCCGTGCCGCAGTTTTTTACGACTCGCACGACATGCCCGAGATCGTCAATCGCCGCCACCGCTCCAGACGCACCAGGGTCAACGCCTAGGTAAATCATCATGTAAACCTTTCTGACTTTCCGCCCCTATTTCACTACAGCAGTGTAATGTCTTTGTACTTCGCAAACGACTTCGTGGCGCGACGGTTTGAACCCGTCGCCTTCGACTTCGATGTAGCGAACTGCTCCGTCAAACATCGAATCCTCGTACCGCTCTCGTTTTTGTTTGATGTCGTCGAAATACTCCGCGGCTTGCTCGGCGGCATCGGATTGGTTTCCGACGCCAAATACCTCTACCTTCTTGCCTCGCGGTCCAGCACCGTCATTCAGCAAGTCCCAGCATCGCCATTCCATCACTTCCTCCCGTACTGTTCGGCCTGCTTGCAGATTTCCATAATTTCCAAACACTTCGTGCATGTTATCGCTTGCGGTTTCACGCCAACTAATCTGCTGCCGGTTCGCCAGCCGTCGAGTGGATCACCGCACAGTGTATGCTCAAGAAACCTGTCCTTGAGATGCACGCCATCTTTATTTCTGCAAAACATAGCTTTCACGATCACGATTCACCGTTCTTTCCGGCCTGTTCGGCCTGCTGGACACTCTGGTCAATAAACCGACCGACTGTCGCCAGATCGTCTTTTATCCGCCGGTCGAGACCGACAACCATCTGTATGTCGCCAAGCGTAATGTTGACGCGAACCATATCTGCAAGAAGGTTTTCGATGACACTCCTCAGTCGCTCAACCTCGGCCAGCACCATCTCTTTGGCATCGGCCTTTCGTCTTGAGTTCGATTGATCGCCGTAAGTCCAACGTAAGAACTCCGCCCCGTCTTGCACTATCGCAATCGCTTCGTCAATCGTCATGTTCACCACTCTGTTTCTACGGGCTGGCCGTTGAAATCATCAAACTCATTCCATGGCTGCTTCGCTGGCGCGCCGCCATCATGGGCAAGATTCTCGAATCGCAACTGATTGCCGAACCAGGCGAGTTTAATGTCGCCAGTGGCTCCGTTGCGTTGCTTGGCGACGATCAGGTCCGCTTGGCCGGCGACGCCCTTTGTCTGTGCTTCCTCGCGGCTGAGATAATAATCCTCACGGTGGACGAAGATCACAACGTCGGCGTCTTGTTCGATCGCGCCCGATTCACGTAGATTGCTCAATCGCGGCCGATGACTCTCCTTACCCTGCTCCGCCTGCCTGTTGAGTTGTGCGACGCAAATGACCGGAATCGCCAACTCTCGGGCCAGCCCCTTCATCCGCCGAGACATCTTGGCCACCTGCTCTTGCCGCGGATCGCGGGGGTCGTCCGGTTGAAGCAATTGCAAGTAATCGACGATCAGCAACCCAAGGCCGTGCTTGCGTTTCATTCGGCGGGCAATCGCCGCAATCTCGGTGCAATTCCGTGAACAGTTGTCGTCGATGAACAGCGGCGACCGGCCGATGACGGCCGACACTTCCACCAGCGCGGACCGGTCCTCTTTCGACAGGAACCCGCTTCGGAACTTATTGGCGTCGATCTTGCCGCGCGAACAAAGCATCCGTTCGGCAAGTTCGAGTTGTGCCATTTCGAGACTCACAAAGAGCGTTGGAATCCCAGAGTCAATCGCGGCGTGCTCGGCCAGATTGGCAACCAAGGCGGATTTACCGACGCCCGGGCGCGCTGCCACGATGACCAACTCCGAATCGTGCAGGCCACCGGTGAGTTTATCCAGGTCAACAAACCCGGTTGGAATGCCGGCCGACACCTTGCCCTCAAGTCTCGCGTCGATCCGGCAGAACGCCTGGACCATCAGGTCGCCGGCCGACGTGACGGGCTCAGCCAATCGCCGATCGTGGACCGCGAAAACCTGTTGTTCCGCCCGGCAGGTCATTTCGCGCGGGTCCGCCGACAGGTCGTAGCAGTCCCGCAGAATCTCCGTGCTTGCGTGGATCAGCGCCCGTAGCCCCGCCTTGTCGCGGACGATCTCGGCATAGTAGACCGCGTTGGCGGCGTGCGGGACCGCGTGCAGCAACTCGGCAAGGTAGGCCGGGCCTCCGATCTTTTCCAACTCGCTCTCGGAAGCCAGTCGGTCCATGAGCAACGTGGCGTCGATTCGCTTGCCGTCGTTGTGCATCGCTAGAATCCGCGAATAGAGGCATTCGTGGGCCGACGAGTAGAAATCATCGGGGCGAACGATTGTCGCAACGTCATCGCAAAGCAGCGGGTCCAGCAGCAGGCTCCCGATAACGCCCTTTTCGGCGTCAAGGTTCGACGGCGGAAGGCGGTCTAGGATTTCCGACGTGACGCGGCGGGCGGCATCGTTTTTAGCCGGACGGCTACTCGGGCTTCGCATCGTCGGGCTCCTTTATCGGCGGTTTTGTCACAGGCTGTCGCTTCGGTATGACCATGATGTCCAACAGGCTTTGTAAAGTTCGGCCTTCGGACTCTGGTTGTTTAGACAGCCGTGACTTCCATACGGCAACGGGTTTCTTAATCTCTGGAGAGTCAATACCGTCCAGAGCGGCGGTAAACCAAGACTCGGAATAGATCAGGACCGCCACGAGCGCGGCCTTTCCGATGATCTCGCGGTCGATCTGCTTTAGGCGGGTGGTGTTAGGGAAGAGTGCGGCGTGGGCACGTGCGCACAGAGGCATGGCCTTTTGCCATGCCTCTGAATCCCAAGTTCCACAAAAACCCGCCACCGGACCGCCGCCGGATATAGTACTATAACCTACGGTACGGTACGGTACGGTAAGCCCGGACGAAACGGGGGCATGTCCGGGTGTGCCGGGATGATCTCCCGGCAAAACGTCTTCAATCCATCCTATACTCTTATCAGAAAGCACTTTAAGAGCGTTCGCAAATATCTGTTCGGGGAATCCAGTCTTGTCGGCAAGGTCGGCCTCGGTTAGTTCGCCGTCGTTGTCTGCCAGCACCCCTCGGTTTGGCGACTTACTTGCCACTTGAAGCATCAGAATCCATGCAGCGTAAACTTCTGCTGCATCCTGTCGCTTTGCGATCCGCCTGAAGCCCTTTCCATCGTGCTTGTTCGGGACAAGAACATACGATAGACGCCGGATTTTCCGGGTCTCGGAACTCTCGTAGATGTTATCCCAATCGCGGATTCGCCACATATCGCAAACTACATCCCTAAGGGTAGCGATTGCACGGCATTACCAAGCAACCGTTCCGTTTCTAAATCAAACCCATTTTTAACGAACTGCGCTCGCTTAATCTGCTCGCGTGCTGTCCGAAGCTCTTGGCGAAGCCGCTCGATCTCGGGACGACTCGCCTGCTCAATCGTTTTTACCCTAGTTTCCAGAACCGACAGCCGCCCGAGCATCCCATGGACTGCATCACAAAGCGATTTATGATCCTCATGCAGATTAGCGAGACTCAGCGTATTCCGTTCCTTATCAGTCATCAAATCACTCTCCAAACTTCCGACACCCCGCCCAGGCAAGCCATCTTCCGCCCTGTTGGCCTTGCCAATCCAACCAACCTCAGACGCTCCAAGGCTGCGTAGATCGTTCGCGGCCTGTACTTGGCTCGAAACACCCGGCACAGTTCCGTAGGCGTCAGCGGGGCAATGCGCAACGCACAGAGCACCTTGGGCGTGCAGCCCGGCAATCGGAGCACGCGGGCGGCCTCGTGTAGCGTTGCGGCGTTGCGGTGACTATTCATAAAGCCAACTCCGCAAACAGAGGCATGTTTTTCTGATCCGACAAACAGGCTGGGTTGAACCAAATACGCTCCCGCAATGCGTTGTCATTGCCTGCTCGGTTCTGTGATCCATATCCGCCAGCGGCCTTCCACGCGACACATTCCCAGTCTTCGGGCATCTCGTGCTCGCCGTCGTATCCACAAAGCGCGATCCGAAGGAGCGGGTTATCTCCGTTTGCGACAGCCCAGTCGCGGACCTTTGCAGATATACCGCGAGACAACTCGCCATAAACGTCATCGTGGCCGTCGGTGTCGTAAGGCGGGTCAAGCAGGACACCCGTAAAGCCTTGGCCGAATGTCGCTGCCTTCGTTAGAACGCGGTGCCAGTCGCCACAGACGATCTTGGTGAATCGTAGCCTATCGGAAAGAACAGCGAACCAATCGGCGAGATTGGCACTTTGCGAGCCACTCCTTGACCGCCCGTCAGGTGAGGCACTTGGCGATTCGTCGTTTCTTAGCCTTCTTGCATTCACACCACGATCTCCCTTACCGCCCGTCAGGTGAGGCACTTGGCGAGCCACTCCCTTACCGCCCGTCAGGTGAGGCAGCGACGCTTGTTGCCTCGGACGACAGAAGTTATCACCGATCCAGCAGGACAGACCCCATATCCACCACCCAGCTATCTTTGCGTCGTAATAGTCCGGGTCGTGCCCCATCCGAGTGCGAAACTCAATCTGGTTGTGCAGCCAATAATGACGGGCGTGCAGATCGGCCTCATTGACCGGCCAATCGCAGTAGGCCGCAACCTCGTCGGGCGATTCCTTGACGGCTCGCCAGGCGTTTGCGACGTAGCAGTCGATGTCGTTGACAATCTCATTACGCGGATCTGTAGGACGACCTAGCAGAACCGCAAGCGAACCTGCGAACGGTTCGACGTAATTCGGCACGTCGCCAAATCGCGGCCATATCAGATGGGCCGCGCGGCGCTTTCCGCCGAAACCAAGGGAACGGAGCTTTAATACATTCCATTCCCAACTCCTTTCTCTATGGACTTCCCATAGTTGTGTAGTATAACGACGATTCTGTTTTTCAATACCTGAGCGTTGCGGCGTTGCGTTTGGTTGGGTTCATGGCTAACGTTTAGGTTTCCTAGGCTTCGTCGCTGGTTTAAGGTGGTCGCCGAAAAAGTCTGTCATCAATGGCGTCTCGCCGTAATGATCTTCCTTCCATCCGATCCCGGTACGACTAGCCACAGTTCGCGTCAATGCAACCAAGCAGGCTCCAGCAAGCACAGCGTCACCACGTTCAAGTGAGTTGACAACACCTTGAAGGAACCCCTGGAGGCGACATAGCTCTCCTTGCGTCAACGCGCATTCGTCGGACATTCTAACACGCACTACGTCTATAATACTCATAAGTCTTTTGGCTCCATTACGCCTTCACTTTTTGTTGTTGCCTTCCGACCGCGATTGTCCGTACCACAAACCTCTTCCCGCACCGATTGCAGACCGCCACACCCGGCGCGACGATCACGCTGTAATGCGGCCTTCCGTAACAACGCGGACAACGCGGATTCATTGCTTCAACTCCGTCGCAATGTTTTCAAGGATTGATCGCGCCACCGCAACGTCCTTGTCGGTGAATAGCTTCCCGATCAGTTCCAGCAGTTCGACCGTCTGTGTCTTTCTCCCGGTCCAGCACTGGATCGACCGACAAATCTCCCGGATACGATCCACAACCGGGTCGCCGGCATGGTCTGGCTTGGCTGGTTCCGGCGATTCATCGAATGACCCGTCGTTCCATTCTCCACCGTCCATCGTATCTTGTGGGTCCGCCGGCTGGCCATGGTCGCCGCAGATGACCTCAGAGAGTTCGTCATCCGATTCCCTCGCCTTTCGGATCGTCTCCGCCGTGACGGTCCCGCCACCGATCTTCTTGGCCGCGTCAAGGATTCGCTCCCGATTCTCTGGCGGCACCTTGCCAAGTTCCCGGGCCTGGGCCTCGTTGAGGTCGGTGCCAATTGGCACACTGTCCCGGACCTCAAGGCCCTTGAGTAGCCGGTTGGCGTAGTTCCGGCCGAAGCCAAATCGCCGCTGGGCGTAGTCATCGAAATTGGCGTAGTCGGCCTCACCTTTCGGCGCGGTCGCCTCATGCCAAAGGCCATCCTCTTTGATCTCCTTGAGGGCGCGGACGAAATCCCAGGCGGAGCCCTTAGTGCGTTCGATGACGGCCTCGCACGTTCGCAGACGGTCAAGCGGTGAGAGGGATTGTGTGGTCATGGCATGTCTCCACTTCTTGTTGGTCGGGCATTAAGGCGACGCAAATCCACCAGCCACCGACGAAAGGTGCGAGCCTGCTGCTCGGCGGTTTCTTTTGTCCTACACTCGATAAGGGTTTTCCCGTGGCAATTCCATAACATTTTTCCCGGTTCGACACAACGAACGCCAACACAGTAGCAACGGGAGTGTTGACGCTCGACTTCGATGACACGCACACCATGGAATTTAGCGAGTCTATCCAACACCTGGTTGAATTCACGTTTAGTCATCGTTCCGTCTCCCGTTCGACGCCGAGTTGCATTCCTCCGCAGTTGAGACAAAGTACGTTCATGTTTTTGCAATAATTCAATCTATTCAGATAGGCATCTCGTCATCAATTATGCAGCTAATCAGAGAGGAAGGACTGACGACAAACGATCTGTTATTGAAACTCAGGTACACCTTCTTGTTTTCTTCGCACGCAAGCAGGACAGATGCAACGACGGCGCGTTCGATTGTTGTTCCGGGTCTTGCCTTCACAGAAATTGTCTCGCCTTTCGTTTCTTCGTGCTGGATGTATCGCCATCGATCTACTGGTTTCGGTGTCTCGGACTGTGGTGAGTCAAAGAGTGTTTTTCGAACTGCCTCAACGTCCTGCCAAACCTTGATTGATTTTCCGCAATTCAAGATGATTTCGGAAATCGCTGGGCGAAACGAGTGGTATTTCCACGCGCGGACGCATGTGACCTCGTCTGGATCGACCAAGACGGTTGAGGCACCATCGTTGTTGTCCATGTACTCTGTGAGTTGTCTCACTTGACATCCCTCCAATCATCCGAACATTGGTTGTCGCTGAAGCGGTAGTGGTCGAAAAACTCGTCAATCGCTTCCATCGCGTTGGTTGGCACGTCGGTTGCGCATCGGTTGCGCAAGTCCTTGAGGTGGACCGTGAGCTTGTCCCCGAGCCATCGAAGGCGCGGAGGCAACTCGTTCTTCAGGCAGTTTTCGATATTGATGTTCACGGGAAGCTACCCCTTGTCAAACATGTTCCCATTGCTTTTCTGCCCACGGCTCCCGCGAATCTCGGCAATCCGCATTTCGCCCCTGCTGGTCACCTTGTCTTTCATCTCTTGCGAAGACATGGCCGCGACGTACTGGCGGATGAGTTCCTGAACTGGACCGATCTCGGAGCGCTGCGGCAGTTGGTCGGTGAACTCGTCGAACAGGTTGCCGTCGTTGGTGGACGCCGTCGTCTCGGTTGGTTCGTCATCGTCGCCTGGTTGGCGGTCGCGTGTCTGGGATTGCTCTCTTGTTGCGGATTGACTATCCGACGATCCAGGAAGTGTGTCATTCGCGCTATCGTCCGTTGGTTCAGGTTCTTGTGCGTCATCAGAGATGCCGACCAACTCCTCGAATGACCGCATTTCGGTTTTTGACTGAGGCCGCACGTCGATGTCCCGCGCCTCTTCCGCGGTGATGAGTCCTTTCAGAACGTCAGGGTATGTGTCTCGGAGTCTAAACCCACGGGCTCGGAACATGAGCATCCGCTGCGGATAGAGTTTGTAGAGGTCGCCAGGCTTGCTCATTAGGCCGGCGCGCTTGGCGTCAGCCAAAGTAAACGTAGTTGTCTCTTCGGATTGTCCAGAACGCTTTGTGGTGCAACGGAATCCCCATGTTTCGGTTCCAGGCTTTCCGACCTCTTCGTCTCGGCAGTATTCGCACAGCCCGCTGCGCAAGACAAGTGCCTTTGCGGCGTCACCCCAGATACACGGCCGATTATTGATGATTGCAACATTCTGGAGGGCCTGTAATGGCTTCAAGCCGAGCTCTGCACCGAACGTCATCTTGAGGAATAGTCTCGCACGGACATCCTTCTCGGGGCGCACGCGCTCTTTTCCGATGAACATATCATCCTTTGGCGCGGCCCCGGACCTGTAGTAAATGCCGGCGAGCCACCAGAGTTGGGCAGAGTTCGTGGCCTCCAATCCGTCCTTTCCAAGTTCCATCTGAGCGAGCAGTCGCGTCTCCGCTGCTTCGCGTTGCGCTTCAGCGGTTGCCGCAAGGGCGGCCTCAAGCGCCTTGGACGGATCGGTTTTTGCCAACTCCATGATCGTGACTGGATTGGATGGATGCTGTAGCGTTGCAGATGACATTGATTTTCTCCCGTACAAAAAAGCGATTAGGTTGCGTACTCCGCGAATTCGTCGAATAGTGACGCCGGCGGTATCGGTCCAGCGTCATCTTCATCCATTGCCCACTTCGGAAACTTGACCATGCTGAGTCGTGCGAATCGGTCGCCGTGCCAACTGCCGGACTTCAGCCGATCCGCCAAAGCATCGGTTGCCTTGCGGTTCTGAAAACGCCCGATCTCCAAAACAGGGCCATCGCTCCCAAGAGTGTCCCATGCCGTGGCGGCGTAAGGCGGTTTGTTTTGGATGAACACCATCGCAACTAGCAACGGCGGTCCGTACAGCACAGTCAAGGCGTCGGCGTACATTGCCATCTGTCTGTGGTATCGCATCGTGGCGATGTGATTTCCGATGATCCGTTCGTCCGTGGCGTCGAGCCCTGTGCATTTTAGATCGACAAGGCTCCATCCGTTCGGAAAGACGGCCCGCTTATCGAGCTTCATCTTAAACGGCAGACCAGTAGGACTGTCTTCCCATAGATAGGCTTTCTCGACCTCTCCGTCGGCCTCAAGCAACTTGCGGATCACGGGATCAGCCAATGCAGACTCTCGCATGGCCTTGGCTTTTTTGACCTGTTGCGGCAGCAACCCTGGGTTGTGCTCATGTTCGGCTTTCCAGTCTTCCCATTTGCCTCCTCGCCGTTGGCCATTGGACGTGAGCACATCGGGCGGAATCACAAGCAAGTCCTTTTGTTCCAGTAGGCTGCCGTGTACGTTCGTTCCGAGCGTCATATCATCGGTGACCTTAAACGTCCACAGCGGCGGATCGGCCACATAGAGTCCGTGAAACTCTTCCGGCCGGTCTGGCATGAGTTTGAGTGCCGAATTGCTCCACCGCTTCATTCCGAAGTATTCCGCATCGTCGCAATCGACGGCACGAACGTTGGTAAAGTCTTCAGGGCCCATCGTTAAGTCCCTTCCGCTTTCTTAATCGCTCGAATCCTCGTGAAACTCGTAGCCGCATGTGTCGCAATAGTACAGCCTGTCGTATCCGTGATGCGTCATGTCAAGGTTTCTATCGCCCGTCGCGTGTCCTTCAGCCTTACATTCTCGCAATCGCTCGTAAAGCGATGGATCGTCGTTGGACCACCCAAGGTTGTTGCGCGGATGTTGTTGGTTGACGTTCATGCTGCACCTCCAAAAACTTCCGCTCTCAACTCGCCGTCGTCCGCCTGCGCGGAAAGCACACAGGCATCCATCTCCTTGGCGTATTCGTCGATCTCACATTTCACCTTCGGCTGGAGCCCCTCCCATGCCGGTTGCTGCACCACGATGACTGCCGTCTTTTCCGCTTTCATCTGGTGAATACGCTTGACCGCCTCTTTAATCGCCATCCGGTATCGCGTTCCGACCGAGCGTTCGCCGAAGAACACTTCACCGTACTCGGGATGTTGCGTCACCAACCGGCCGGCCTTGACCTTGATGTCATCGCTTGCGACGGCAGCGCTCAATACATCATCCGTTGCTCGGGCCGCCTCACGCAGACAGTCTGACGCCTTGCGGTGGGCCTTGGCTTCATCGTAGAGCGTTGTTGCCTCAGACGCCTTGGTTTTGGCTTGTCGAACTACGGCGGCCTTTTCAAGGGCCTGACGCGCCTCGGTCACGGACAAGGACGCTGCCGTGACCTCTTCCGGCGTCGGGCATTCCACGGATTCCCCGGCGGCAATCGTTTCTTTCCATCCTTGGACGGCGTCGGCGTGCGCTTCTTCGAGTTGCAGTCTTTTCCGGGCTTCCGTGGCGGCTTGCTCGGCCTTCTCTCGCTCCCTCTGTGCGGTTTCGAGTTTGGCGGTAAGGTCTCTTTCGAGTTGAATCAGACGATCCGCGAATGTCTCTTGTCGTTCAAGTTCCAGCTTCGCGCCGTCAACATCGGGCGTCGATTGCTCTTTGGCCATTCGTTCTCTTGCAAGCGCCGCTCGATCCTTGGCTTCCTTGGCGGACCGTGCCTTTGATTCAATGCCGCCGAGAGCAAATAAGGCGTCCTCAAGGCGTGCCTGCAATAGTTCCGCGTCGGTCTCGATATTTGTGTCGATTCCTTCTGACTGCTGCTTGCACGCGAACGCTTTGGCGTCGGCCTTCTCTGCCGCATCAGCTTCCTTGCGGCTTGCGGCCTCAAGATCTCGCTTGATTCGCGCAGCCATTTCAACGAGGTCGTCAATCTTCGTGGCCTCAAATGACACGTGCTCCGATAGGTCGCCGAGATAACCAAATAGCGCGAAGTCGGCCTTAACTCCGGTCAGTCGAAGCAGTTCCTTGATTCGGTGTTTGTCAGCAGCAACCGGGTCTTTGATCGGCGGTTCGACAAGGTCGGTTATGTCCAAGTCGCCAGAGAGTGAATAGGCTTCGAGCTCGCCGGAGCGACGCACGGACTGGCGAACTGCAATCTTCGCGCCAAGACCATCGACGTGGCCAGCCGCAGCCGTTTTGCGGCATGTGATGGCCTCGCTGCCGCCGGTCAGTCGAGACACGGCCTTCAGTGCTTCCGATTTCCCGGAATCGTTTGGTCCAAGAATGACCGTGACGCCTGGCTGAATTGGAATGGACAGCGATTTGACAGGGCCAACGTCGGTAATTGTGATGGTTTCGCTCATTACTTTGCTTTCTGTTTGGATTCCGTATGAAACTCTGCCTCAATCTCCACCAGGCTCTCGATGCAGGCCACGAGGCAGAGCATTATTTTACGGTTGCTGGCGTCTGTGTGTAACGCACATCGAATACTTCCGTAAGCGACGCGCACGTCATTGTAGCCGCCAGTTGCTACCGCCTCGCGCAGTGCTGCAACGGCCTTGCGCAGCACATCAATCGGTTCGTAGACTTTACTCATTGCGCCGCTCCTTCATTCAGGCATTTCGTGGCTTTGCTAGGGTTGATCGCGTAGTATAGTTGCTCGTACTCCCGACATAAATCAAAATTGAAGCGCCGTAGCCGATTCCAGGCAGTAGCAATCGGTCCGCCGAAGTCGTCCAAGACGCGACCAACAATTGAATCAGGATAAACTTGGTCGGCGCTGAAATTGCGCCAGCTAGGATAGGATTCGCCAAATCGCATCACAACCAGCGCCCACAGATCGCGCTTGACCGACAACAACTCCTCCTTGTCGTGCTGCCAATACTCCTCGTCGCCAATGTTCCGAACCGGCAGCCGGGCCATGATCGGCTCGACAAGGGTAAGTTCCTCCTCGTATTGCTCGCAACGTGTGCGATCCCAGAACCGCTTTCCGTCGCGTGCTTCGTATCCGATTGTCTCTTTCATTGTGCTGCTCCTTCCACAAACGCCCCTACGCTCGCCGCGGCCTTCTCCAGCGCCGCCATCTCCGCGCCGACGTTGGCGTATTCAGGCGGCATAGAGGCACGTAGAATCTGCGAAGTCGTCTTATGAATCGCGTTGTAGACCTCGTGCCGATGCACCGACACGGTCTGCGGGGCCTCGACGCCTACCCGCACTTTGTCCCCACGCACGTCTACAATCGTGACCATGATGTCGTCGCCGATGATGATGGATTCGTTGCACTTGCGACTTAGTACCAACATGATTTCAACCCTCCTTGTTAGTGATTGTCCTTATCCCGCGTTCGCGTCGCACAGCATACACTGCATCGGTATTGCTGTGGGCTTTTTGCCTGCTTTGCCATCGCGTTGTGGACTCGGTTAGCGGAACCATAACGCTCATCTTGAACCGCGTGGCGGCAGGTACATTTGAGTATCATCGTATTACCTCCATTCCGACACGTGTTAAAGTTCTAACCGAACAACAATGCGCATGACTATTTCAGTCACTGCGTCAATTCTGAGTCGCCTTTCTGTGATGCTGCCAGCAAGACCCAAAGGCGTTGCGGCCTTCTCGCAAGTCGCGTTCGGATTCGCGGTCGTTCTTTCAAGAATGTCACCTAATCGATCCTCCAATTCGACAGCGACTTTTTCTAGCCGCTCAATCGACTGGCTCAAGCCCGCGATGGCTGCTGGCACAGCAAGCTCTCTGCGAGGTATGTTTGATTCGTTGCTGGTCATCACATTCACCTTTCGTTTATGATAAGAACATCATGCAAGCATGAACAAATCCATCCGCCGACCGCCGCTGTCCGTGCGACGATCGGCTTTTCCTGTCAATCGCGGCCTCTTCGCCGCGTCCGTCATCTCAGGCCATCGTGACCGAGGCTTCCTGATCGAAACACGTCACTAGGTCGCGGCAGGCGTTTTGCCTTCGTGCCGCTTGGCTTGCCCGATCTGATAGGGCATCCACTCGCAGTAGGAGTTGACATCGGCTTCATCGTTGACTTGACGAAGGCGAACGGATGTCCGCCCGTGCCACTCGCCACTACAGTCGCAGACGGTCAAGTTGACCATCCGATCCGAATGAACGTAGGCCACGATGGCCGCAAGCGGCCCAGGGTCCGTTGTTGCCAAGTCGTCGTACTTTCCAGGATGAAACCAAACAACACGTCCTGGAGTAGGGGCAATCACATCCACAGGAAATCTCCTTTCATCATTGTTTTGGAACACGAGGCAGTTTTCGCAAACGCTCACGCTCCAGATTACTCAAAACACAACAAGAACCTTTGTTTGGTTGCCACTCCTTAGAATGGTCGATGAGTTGCTTGGCGATGCCACGCCAGAAGTTCTGGACGTTCTCGCCCATCATGCCGTAGAACGAAAGAGCGCCGGCCTTGCCGTAGACTCTGGCGAGCGTTTCGCCGAGCGGTTCGTACAGAATCTCGGCAAGTTCATCGATCGAAACTGGCCTGGTTAGCTGTAGCGGCATTACGCATCTTCCTCCTTCGCCCGGCCGTCGTGGCTAGGCGTCATAACTCAAAAATGCGGCGGTGCCGATTTGCACGGCTTGGTCTCAGAGCCGATCGCTCAGCAAGTTTGCCGGACCACCTCGGCTTGCTTCCTCGACCGTCTCGGGCTGTTTGACAGCCTCCGCCGCAATACACACAAACCCATCGTGCCGGAGTCGAACCGGCCAAGGCGCAGCCAAACAAGGATCGCGGCGTTTGGCAACCCGCCGCGTTTTCGTCCTGACCTCGAAGGTTGCCGTCATGGTTTCCATTTCCTTCGCGCCGCCGCTGGAAAAAATGCCAGTCCGCTTGTACTTCGCGGTTGCAGGCTCTGGCCGCCTTCCACCACCATTCCATACGCTCGTTATCACGCTGGTCAACGGACAAGTCCGCCCGAGTACATCGGGTTCCCAGTGATCCCCCACGGTGGCCGATGGGGTACGAATGACACATTTAAGTGGAGCGAGCAGGATTTGGACCTGCTTTGTCGGTAACGATTCATGCCCGCTGGCGGTCGGGTGCATTGTGCTTTCTAGTCGCCGACTTCCGCTTGTGCCGCCGCACCGCTCCTGATTGCCGGTCTCTCCCGGCTTGTCACGACTGTTCGATCGACTCACGCCGAGTCTGTGTGGATTGCTCCAGACGCCTCGGTCTTGTAGTGCCTTACGGGTCGATCTGGCAAGCTGCAAGCAGCAAACCACGTCGTTCTCCAGGCTAAGGTGTTTCATCGTTGTCATCGCTTGATAAGGCGTCTCAACACGATCCGAATCGGAATGAGTAAAAACTTTCGCCATCTGAGTTGGACTCGATACCTAACTCCTCAAGGCGTTTAATATCCTCTTTGGACACGCAATTTGCGGAAATGACAATCGTGAGCTCGTCATGTTCGCAATTGGTCGGATGTTTTGGATTTCCGTACTTCCGTAAAATCGTCAGAGCTTCAATTAGGTCGTCCATTTATCACCTCACCTAGTATATTTCTTCCCGCACAATGGGCAGTAGGTCGCTACAATCGGATGCAGCCGCTCTCTATTCCTTGAATCTGCTTTGCAGGTCACTATCGCACATCTCGGCGGTTGCGGTTTTCCTGTCTTCAGATTGAAGCAGAACGGCGCGTCAATCCTTGTGTTGGAGCCAACCCGCTCAAGTTCTCGATTCGCCTTTGTTATGCAGTTGCACACGACGTTTCATTCCTCTCCAAATAATCAACTTGCGGATCGCCTTCTGGCAGGTCCAACTCCCATATCTCACCTCGCACCATCCTTATGGCGTGTCGCCTGGCCTTCTCTCGCGTCGAGAAGATCGCGCCGTCACTGATGGTCGTGCTCTTGCCGATCGCCCAAGCAGGCAGCGACCGATACCATCCGATGACTTGATAGGCTTTCATTTGACCCTCGCACTATTCAACTGGTCCAGCAGCGTCTTAGCCGCTCCGTAGGTCAGACCTCGATACAAGGCGTACCCGTCCATTTCGACATCCCACAATCCGTCGTCACGTTGGATCATGGAGTACATGTGGCCTTTATAAACTTCCCGTCAATGACCTCATACCAGGTATTGGCTTCGATTCCATTCTCGCCAACCTTGCCGGTTGCAAATCTCCATCCGTCACTGTCGCTGAAATATGCGACTGCAAAAGCCCCTCGCTCGCCAACCATTACCTTTCCGGTCCCACACACAACAGCCAATGAATTCATGCCAACTGCCTCGGCCGCGCAATTGCATCCAACAGCCGCCGATTTGGACCAATTGCCGCTCGACGCCGATTTGGACGAATCGCCGCTCGACGCCGATTTGGACCAATTGCCGCTCGACGCCGAT
>Ga0172381_10001273_pt1 | contig 29992 bp, 27 predicted proteins | sample Leawel6488metaG_FD_119754 | JGI IMG/M metagenome (GOLD analysis project Ga0172381, IMG submission 119754) | Leachate microbial communities from a municipal landfill in Southern Ontario, Canada - Leachate well 64-88 metaG | ecosystem: Engineered > Solid waste > Landfill > Unclassified | place... | reverse complement strand
TTAGTCGCGCCGGCAAGTTCCCGGCATTTTTTAATCGCGTCTTTTCCCCAATAAACTAAAGCCAGGACCTTCTTGCGATCATGCAGCTCGCCCTGGATATATTGAATAATATCATTAAAAAATGGCTTGTCTTTTAAATGCTTATAATGCTCTTCGGCTAATTCGCGCGGCACGCGCACGATCTTAGCGGCGACAATCTCAAGCTTAGTTTCAGAAAGCCGCGTCAAGATATTTCCGGTTAAAGATTTTTTAAGCCCGTCAGGCTTAATAAGAATTAAAACTGCCTGGTTCATTATTTTTTTCCTCCTCTGATAATACCGGCGATCCTCTCCAGGTCCTCCTGGGAATAGAACTCGATCAATATATGGCCGCGTTTATTCCTCTTAGTTACCCTGACCTTAGTTGATAAAACATGCTGTAATTCTTCTTCCAAGACCGCTACATACGGCTCGGTTCCGCCACTAGAAACCCGGCGCTTTAAGGCTTTTGGCCTGCGCGCCTTAAGCAAATTTTCCAACTCTCTTACCGAAAGGCCCTTGGAAATTATCTCCTGGGCAAGCCTGCGCTGCAGGTTCTCATCTTCTATTTCTAAAAGTGCCCGGCCGTGCGCAAAAGAGATGCGGCCTTTTTTTAACTCATTCTGTATTTCATGCGGGAGTTTAAGCAGGCGCAATGTATTAGCAATAGTGGAGCGCGCCGTGCCTAATGCTTCACTGATTTTTTCCTGGGTCACTTGAAACTTATCCATCAAATGCTGGTAAGCGTGCGCCTCTTCAATAGGATTTAAGTCTTCCCGTTGGATATTTTCTATCAAGGCGTATTCCAAAGAATCCCGGTCATCCACATCTTTTACAATAATCGGTATCTCTTTGAGCCCCAATAAGTTACAAGCACGTAACCTTCTCTCTCCGGCTATTAATTCATAATAATCTCCCTTGCTCCTGACCAAAAGCGGTTGGATTATTCCCTTCTCTTTTATGGATTGGGCCAGTTCTGCAATATGCTGCTGATCAAATTCTTCGCGCGGCTGGAAAGGATTAGGCTTAATCTGATCGGGCTGGACATAATTAATTTCATTTTTAACACTGCTTCCTTTTTCCGGAATTAAAGCGCTGATACCTTTGCCTAAGGCTCTTCTCTCCATCAAGGCTCTCCTTCTGATTTAACTGGGCTGGGTTCTAAGGGCAGACCTAAAATTTCCCGGCATAATTCCTGATATTTTTGTGCCCCTAAAGAAACTTTATCGTAGAGAAAAATCGGCTTGCCAAAGCTCGGGGCTTCAGTCAGGCGAATATTACGCGGAATTACTGTATTGTAAACTTTATCTTTGAAATGATTCCTTACCTCCTGGATTACCTCTTTAGTCAAATTGGTCCTAAAATCCGCCATGGTCAGCAGCACGCCTTCAATAGCCAGGTGTGGGTTAATATTCTCTTTGACCAGCCTGATGGTATTGTGCAACTGGGTTAATCCTTCCAGGGCATAATATTCGCATTGCACCGGAATAAGCACTGAATCCGCAGCACATAAGCCGTTAATCGTCAGCAGGCCTAATGATGGCGGGGAATCAATAATGATAAAATCAAATTCATTTTTTATTTTTTCTAAAGCTCTCTTCAGGCGGTATTCCCTGCCCAGAGAACCAACGAGTTCTACTTCTGCGCCAGTTAAATCTAAATTAGACGGAGCGATTAAAAGATTGTTTACGGCGGTGGCTTGCAGAATATCTTGGATGTCTAATTCTTCCAACAGAACATGGTAGGTGCTTTTAACAACATTATGGTTATTAATGCCGCTGCCGCTAGTAGCATTTGCCTGTGGGTCTAAATCTACCAGCATAACTTTCTTGCCGGCAACAGCAAGAAATACAGCAATGTTGATGGCGGAAGTAGTTTTTCCTGTGCCACCCTTCTGATTACAAACTGTGATTACCTTACCCATTGTAATTTATAGAGTTATAATATGTTCCACGCGGAAACATTCAGTTCGGACATTTATTTTCAATATTTATTATCTTAAATTTACGGAGAATGTCAAGCATTATTTATCTTTAATTGCGCTTACGCGCACTTTGGCTAATTTGGCTCCCGGCATGCCAAAAAGCCCTTTAACTTCTTCGGCAAGAATCTCCACTTTGACTTTGCTGCGGGGTAATTGCAATTGTTGCAGCGCTTTTTTAATGGCCTCCTGAACAGTCTTACCTTCTATTTCAATACTCTTCTGAGCAGTCATTTTGACCTATGCATTTGCAATTGGAATCCTAACATAAGCATGCTATTCACCAACCAATATAAAACTAAACCCGAGGGCATGCGGTAAAAAATAAAACCAAACATAACAGGCATAACAATCAACATAATCTTCTGCTGCTCTGCCGAAGCTCCGCTGGCAGCAGCTGAAGAAATCTTTTGTTGAAAAAACATGCCTATGGCCATTATTATAGGCAAAATATTAAACTCGTTACCTATTACTGGTAATGATACGGGCAAAGTAAAGAGCTTATCCGGCGCGGATAAATCTTGGATCCAGAGAAATCTTGCTCCTTTTAAGGCTGCAGAACGCATCAAGGCATTATAAAGCGCGAAAAATATAGGCATTTGCAAGATTAAGGGCAGGCATCCACCAAAAGGGTTAACCTTATGCATACGATATAGTTCCATAATTTCCTTATTCATCTTCTGGGGATTGTCTTTATACTGCTTACGCAGTACTTCCACTTTTGGCTGAATAGCCTGCATCTCCTTCATAGAACGCATTTGTTTCAAGGATAACGGATAGAGAATTAAATAGACTAATATACTGAGGGCAATAATCGCCCAACCCCAACTATGAAATATCTTATGCAAAAAGTCTAGCGTTTGTAAAAGTATCTGCGCAATAAAATCAAATGTTCCGAAATAGATAATTCCTGACCAAGCAGGATTTATTTGGTTGAGTATTTTTAAATCCTGTGGTCCTAGATAAATACGCAATAAATGTCCAATCTGAGCACCGGGTTGCAATACTACGCTTTCAGTATTAAAACCAACCTCAGATTCTGTATTGCTCAATTTTTTTATAAAAGCGTTATAAGAGGTTGTATCTGGTTCAACAATCAAACAAAAATAGCGATCTCTTAATCCCAGGATTTTAGTTTTTTCTCCGTGGTAATCTTTCCCCGGAGCTAAATGCAGGGTTTTTTCCGGATTTACCAGATAGATGTCCTGATAGCGGGATTGCTCGTTATGACTGGATAAATCTAATCTACCCAGAATCAATGGCCAATTAAGGGTAAGGGGAGAGTGCGTAATATTTTGAATTTTAATCTGTAACTGTATGGTATAATTGGATTTAGAGAAAAGGAATTTTTTGGTTACTTTCTTGGCAGCATCCTGGCCAACAAAAGTGATTTCATGCGGACCGCTGTTTGTTTTAACAAATTTTAAAGTACCGTCATCACTTAACAAGCCGAATTTAAGCGGAAGGGTATGGTTAGTGTTGGCCCAATTAAATATAACTTTATTGATTGCCGCATGCTGCTCATCAAAAAATATTTCCGTATTATTCTGGATAAAATGCACCGCCGGTTGAATAAGGTCTTCCGCCAGAACAGCCTGGCTGACGCTAGTTCCCTGGCCCAGCTGCGGTTCTACCGGGCTTGTTTTTGTTACTGCAACTTGTTGGCTATCAACTGGTTGCGTTTTAGAGCTGAAGGCTGACCAGCTCAACAAAACTAACAGAGATAAGCCGATTGTTAATAATAAACGTTTTTCCATAATTACTCCAGTGGATGATATCCGAATTTTCCCGAAAAAGGATGGCAAGCTAAGAGCCTCTTAGCCCCCTTGAAAACCCCTATCCAAAATCCATATTTTACAATCGCTTGCCGCATGTATTCTGAACATGTGGGATGGAAACGGCAGGAGATGGGTAAACAACCTCTTAAATATAGTTGATATACTTTAATGAGACTTAAAGATGCCCGGCTTAACATTAAATAGTGAGCCTTTTTCTGCCTTTTCTTCTCCGGCGGGCCAGGAGCCTACGCCCTCCGCGGGTAGCCATTTTACTCCGGAACCCATGCCGCTTTTTTCCAACAATATTAGTTGGAGTCTTCAGATTTTTTTTCATTTTATTACTCCCTGCCTGCCGGTAGGCAGGCTTTATCTGGTCATTGTAAGAATGGTTTTTAATTATAACACAAAAGAATACTCCGTCAACCGCTAATTTCATCCTGAAGCTATTGTACGCCCGGCTACTCACGGGTTATCCACAATTCCGTCGATAAAAATTAGCTTTGGCCTTTCCGATTGTAAAAGGCCGGTTGGATTTTATTTGAAGCCTGGCCTGGGCAAAGCGAAGTTTTTTACTGGCGGAGCTTATTTTTATTGACGTCTCCAGGAATTATTGTATAATAGTTGGCGTTTAACTTTTTTACTTGCAAGTTCTTGGGCTTCTGTTATAATTATGGAACAAAGCGGGCTGGTAAAATTAAATTTAACCGCGATTAGGCGATCCGTCTTCTAAGAAGATAGCCCGGGCCTATCCTAAAAAAAGAGAAAACGGCTTTCCACAGAGTTATTCAAGTTGTGCATAAACTGTTAATAATAAATGGCTGACCTAATCCAAATATGGCGCGAGGCACAAGAGCAGGTCAAGGGACGTCTCGGCGTAACTATATTTGAAACCTGGATTTCACCCCTTAAGATAAAAGCGCAAAGCCCGGAGGCTATACTTTTGGAGGCGCCGGATACTTTTTTCAGGGACTGGGTGCAGAAGAATTACAGCGCTACCCTAGAAGATTCTTTCCGTTCTTTGGGCCTGGCTGGAGTAAGGGTGGAATTAATTGCTGGACCTGGTCTGAGCGAAACCGGGAACAGGCAAACCCCGGCTAAAAGTCCAGCAAACCTACCGCGGAGCAACCAACCCACCCTAAATCTGAATAGCCGCTATACCTTTGAAAATTTTATCATCGGGCCATCGAACCGGCATGCGCACGCCTATTCCCTGGCAGTAGCCAATGCCTTAGCCAAAACTTACAACCCTTTGTTTATTTACGGTGGGGTAGGGCTAGGCAAGACTCATCTTATCCAGGCTATCTGCCACCAGATAATAGATAATTTTGCAACAGATATTAAAATAGCCTATTTACCCTCAGAGCAATTCACCAACGAACTGATTAACGCCATACAGCACCATTCTACAGCGGCTTTCCGGCAAAAATACAGGAATGCCGATGTCCTGGTGATTGACGATGTGCATTTTTTTGGAGGCAAGGACTCTACTCAAGAAGAATTTTTTAATACCTTTAACGCTTTATACGATGCCCACAAACAAATCATTCTTTCTTCGGATAGGCCGCCTAAAGAAATCGCCGATTTACAAGATCGGCTGGTATCCCGCTTTGGCTGGGGTTTGACCACGGATATCCAACCGCCGGATCTGGAAACGCGGGTAGCTATATTAAAGAAAAAAATAGAGCGGGAGCCAGTCTCTGTTCCCGACGAAGTTATATTTTTTATCGCCCAGTTAATTAAAACCAATATCCGGGAGCTAGAGGGAGCCCTTATTAGAACTATGGCCTATTCCTTAATGGAAGAAAGACCTATTACCTTAGATTTGACTAAAGAGGTATTAAAAGACCTGCTACGGGAACCGAAAAAATTAATTACCGTGGATTTTATACAACGCTGCGTTGCCGAAGAATTCGGTATTGCTTTGGGGGAGTTAAAAACAAAACGGAGGAATAAAACCATTGTTTTACCGCGGCAGATTGCCATGTATTTAAGCAGGGAGTTAACGGATTTATCTTTACCGGAGATAGGCCAGTTTTTTGGAGGCAAAGACCACACCACCGTTTTGCACTCTTTCAATAAAATTAAAGAGGGGGTAACGAATAATATAACCCTACAGGAAAAGGTAGAAAGAATCATTCAGACTATTAAACAGTAAATACAGGGGTTGTGCAGAGATTGTTTTTGTTTGAAAATGAGAAATAATAAGGGGTTGAGGGGGTTTTCCACAAAAAAGCAAGAGTTATATTACTGTTACTTTTTAATAAAATAACATAATATTATATAGTAAGGAGAAAAAATGAAATTTAAGGTGGAAAAAGATGTTTTATTAAGCGGTATTCAAACCGTCCAGAACGTTATAACCACTAAGGCTACATTACCCATATTATCCAATATTTTAATTGAAACACAGCAGGATAGTTTACGCTTAACAGCTACGGATTTGGATATTGGGATAAGTTGTGTAATACCTGTGGATATTCAGGAACAAGGGGCGATTGCTCTGCCCGCCAAGAGGTTTAGTGATATTATTAAGGAGTTGCCAGCGAATGCTGTTAGTATAACCACTAAAAAAAATAACCAGGTGAATATTGAAACAGAGTTATGTCAGTTTAAAATTATGGGGTTGGCCCGCGAAGAGTTTCCTAAATTACCGGAATTTAAAGATAAAGAGGTTCTTAGAATAGAGCAGTCTTTATTAAGGCAGGTGTTAAGTTTAACCGCTTTCGCTGTATCTGTTGATGAAACCCGCTATGTATTAAATGGTATACTTTTTAAAATCAACAAAAATACCCTGACCTTGGTAGCTACGGATGGCAAAAGACTGGCGATTGCCGAGAAAAAATTAAATTATACCCCGGAAAAAGACCTGAGTATTATTATCCCCATTAAAACAGTGCATGAATTAAACCGTAATTTAAAAGAAGGGGGTGAGTTATCTTTGGTTTTAGGGAGCAACCAGGTTTTGTTTGATTTGGGGGGGGTTATTGTTATTTCGCGTTTAATTGAAGGTGAGTTTCCCGATTATAAACAGGTGATCCCTCCGGCTTGCGAGAACAAGGTGCGTCTGGGCAGGGAAGAATTTTTGTTAGCGGTAAGAAGGGCGGCGTTGTTGTCTACACCGGATTATCAGGCGGTAAAAATGGAGGTTTTTAAAAATAAACTGGTGGTTTCTAAGTCTACGCCGGATGTGGGTGAATCGCGGGAAGAATTAGCTGTGGTTTATACAGGAAAAGAGCTGGCCATAGGTTTTAACCCTGGGTATTTAATGGATGTTTTAAAAAATCTCCACGCGGATGCCGTAGAGCTGGAGTTAACCGATAGCGAGAAGCCTGGGGTTATCCGGATTAGCGGTTATGTTTATATTGTTTTGCCTATGCGCTTAAGTTAGGCATGGAGAAGATTAAGGACACACTGCAAAGCGTAATGCAGGATTTAGTCAGGAAGAAGGGTGGGGTCCTCGGCGAGGATCCGGAGAGCTGGCTGAGAAAGGTCTTGACAAAAAGGGAATTGGGGCATATAAAGCTTCAATATTTTAGAAAAGGCATTTTAGGTATTCTGGTAGATTCATCAGTTTGGTTATACAGTCTTAATTTAAAAAAAGAAGACCTGTTGCGTAAGTTAAAAAAATGCTCAGGCCAAATCCGGGAAATCCGTTTGACTATCGGAGAGATAAGGTGAAGAAGGGAAAAGCAAGGGTGAAAAAAGAAGTAGCGGAAGAATTGTCAGCTAAGGCGGCAGATAAGCCCAAAACTTATGATGCTACCAGTATCCAGGTCTTAGAGGGGATAGAAGCAGTCAGGCGCAGGCCGGCAATGTATATCGGAGATACGTCGGTACGCGGGCTGCACCATCTGGTTTATGAAGTGGTGGATAACAGTGTGGACGAGGCCCTGGGTGGTTTTTGCGATTCCATTCTTACGGTAATTCATAATGATAACAGCGTTACGGTTACGGATAACGGCCGCGGTATTCCGGTAGATATGCATAAGACCGAGAAAAAACCCGCAGTCGAAGTCGCCCTGACTACTCTGCATGCCGGCGGTAAGTTTGACCACCGTTCCTATAAGGTATCCGGAGGTTTACATGGTGTGGGGGTCAGTTGCGTCAATGCCTTATCTGATTGGTTGGAGGTAGAAGTAAAAAGGGACGGTAAAATTTACCATCAGCGTTATGAGCGCGGCAAGACCGTTTCTAAATTAACCGTAATCGGTAAGAGTACCAACACCGGCACCAAGATCACCTTTAAGCCAGATAAAAGCATCTTTACTAAAACCGAATATTCCTATGATATATTGTCCCAACGTTTGAGGGAACTGGCATTTTTAAATAAAGGCTTAAAAATAAAACTAGAAGATGAACGCACGGACAAGGAAGCGGTATTTGAATTTGCCGGCGGCATTGTTTCCTTTGTCGAATATCTCAATAAAAATAAAAATCCGCTGCATAATAAAGTAGTTTATTTCGAAAAACTGCAGGACGGTATTAATCTGGAGGTAGCCCTGCAGTATAACGACGGTTATGCCGAGACCCTATTTTCCTTCGCCAACAATATTAATACTATCGAGGGAGGCACGCACCTTTCGGGTTTTAAATCCGCGCTTACCCGCGCAATCAACCAGTACGCCAAGGCTAAAAATTTAATCAAGGATGAAATCGGGATTACCGGCGAAGATGTGCGTGAAGGCTTAACCGCGGTAGTCAGCGTTAAGGTTCCCAGTCCCCAATTCGAAGGACAGACTAAGACCAAATTAGGGAATTCCGAAGTAGAGGGTTTGGTAGCTTCGACCAGCCTGGATGCCCTAAGCGCTTATTTTGAAGAGAATCCTTCCGTCGCCAATAAAATTATCGATAAGGTTATTGTTGCCTCGCGCGCCCGGGAAGCTGCGCGTAAGGCCAGGGAATTAACCCGCAGAAAAGGCGCGCTGGAAGGGGCGGGCTTACCCGGCAAGTTAGCAGACTGCTCAGAGCGCGATGCAGCGCTCTGCGAATTATATATTGTAGAAGGAGATTCTGCCGGCGGTTCAGCTAAGCAAGGCCGCGACAGGAGATTCCAGGCGATCCTTCCGATTAAGGGAAAAATCCTGAATGTGGAAAAATCCCGGTTGGATAAAATTTTATCCAACGAAGAGATTCGCACCATCATTACCGCGTTAGGTACTGGTATCGGCGAGGAGTTTGACCTGGCCAAGTTAAGATATCATAAATTAATGCTTATGGCAGATGCGGATATTGACGGTTCGCATATCCGTACCTTACTTTTGACTTTACTCTACCGTCAAATGCCCAAGCTGGTAGAGGAGGGGCATGTTTATATTACCCAGCCCCCGCTTTATAAAATTAAAAGAGGGCAGCGCGAAGAGTATATTCAAACCGAGCAACAGATGGATGAACTACTTTTAGACTTAGGCCGGGAAGGCCATAAATTATTAAGGGTGAAGGATAAGCAAGCTTTTACCGACAACCAGTTTAAGGAGTTATTAAAATTATTGGTGGAATTAGATAAACTTGGCCGGTATTTAGAGAAAAAGGGAGTAAGTTTTACAGAATATCTCAGTTTTAGGCATCCAAAGACCAAAAAAATGCCAGTTTATAGGGTGAAAGTGGATGGAAAGGACCATTTTCTCTACACCGATAAAGAACTCGCCTCCCTTACCGAGAAAGAAGGTAAAGGATTAGAACAGGATGTATTGCAACTCTTTGAATCCCAGGAAATTGAGGAAGTAGTAGCCAAGATTGAAAAACTCGGCCTGGAAATCGAAAGCTATTTTGGCAGCGTTATCATTCCTAAGGGCGGCGCGGTTAAGGAAACAGAGAAAAAGCTAAAGGCAGTTTACCGTATTACTAATGAAGGAGATACTAAAGAGATTTTTAGTTTAAGAGAGCTGCTGGCTTATATTAAGGAAGTGGCTGCCCGGGGAATGCATATCCAAAGGTATAAAGGCTTAGGCGAAATGAATCCCCAGCAGCTTTGGGATACTACTATGGATCCGGGAAAAAGAACTATTTTACAGGTGAAGTTGGAGGATGCGGTTGAGGCGGATAAGATGTTTACGGTTTTAATGGGCGACCAGGTTGAACCGCGCCGTCAGTTTATCGAAGATTACGCCCATCAAGTAAAGAATTTGGATATTTAATATGTATGCACGCAACGAAAAAATAATTCCGGTTTATATTGAAGACGAGGTTAAGGATTCCTATTTGAATTACGCAATGAGCGTTATCATCGGCCGCGCCCTGCCGGATGTACGCGACGGCTTAAAGCCGGTGCATCGCAGGATTCTTTATGCAATGCAGGAGCTTAATCTTGAACACTCTAAGTCTTATAAAAAATGCGCGCGTATCGTCGGTGAAACCATGGGTAAGTATCATCCGCATGGCGATGCGGCTATTTATGATACTTTAGTGCGCATGGCCCAAGATTTTTCTTTACGTTACCCCTTGGTAGACGGGCAGGGTAACTTTGGTTCGGTTGACGGAGACGCAGCCGCGGCTATGCGTTATACCGAGGCGCGCCTGGCTGCGGTTTCCGAAGAGATGCTTGGTGATATTGAAAAAGAAACCGTTAACTTTGGCCCGAACTTCGATTCTTCTTTAAAAGAACCGTTACTTTTACCGGCGAGCCTGCCGAACCTGTTGGTGAACGGCTCAAGCGGTATTGCCGTGGGTATGGCGACTAATATACCGCCGCATAATTTAACGGAAGTTTGTGACGCCATTATTTATTTGATTGACCATCCTGAGGCAGAGATTAAGGATCTGATGCGCTATGTCAAGGGGCCGGATTTTCCTACCGGAGCCTTAATCTGCGGCAAGACGGGGATTAAAGATGCGTATACTACCGGGAGAGGAAGGCTGTTGATACGTTCCCGGGCGACCGTAGAACATCAAAAGAACGGCAAGGATTTAATTGTTATTACTGAAATCCCTTATCAGGTGCAGAAATCCGGGCTTATTGAAGCTATCGCAGCCTTAGTTGATGATAAAAAAATTGAAGGAATATCGGATATCCGTGATGAATCGGATAAGGATGGTATGCGCATTGTGGTTGAGCTTAAGCGCGATACCGAATCCCAGATTGTTTTGAATCAACTTTTTAAACATACCCAGCTGGAAACTACGTTTGGCATTATTATGCTGGCCCTAGTGGATAGCCGGCCCAGGGTATTAAATTTACGCCAGGCATTAGATTGTTACATTGAACATCGTAAGATTGTTATCCGCCGGCGCACCCAGTTTGAGTTAGACAAGGCTTTGAGACGTGCGCATATTCTAGAAGGCTTAAAGATAGCGCTTAAGTTTATTGACCGCATTATTAAAGTAATTAAAACCTCTAAATCCGTGGAAGCGGCAAAAGTAAACTTAATGAAGGAGTTTGAGCTTTCGGAGCTGCAGTCGCAGGCAATTCTGGAAATGCAGTTGCAGCGCTTAACCGCTTTAGAGCGGGATAAGATTGACGCGGAGTATGCTGAGCTTTTAAAGAAAATTGAAATCTGCCGGGCGATTTTAGGTTCGGAGAAAAAAGTCGAAGGTATTATTAAGGAAGAACTGGAGAATTTAAAGAAAAAATATGGTGACGAGAGGCGCACAGATATAGTGGGTGAAGCAGAGGAGCTGGAAGTTGAGGATTTAATTGCCGAAGAGGACGTGGTGGTGACCATTAGCCATGGCGGCTACATTAAGCGGCTCCCCGTTGGTTCGTACCGCAAGCAAAAACGTGGCGGCCAAGGCTCAACCGGAGCGGATTTAAAGGACGAAGATTTTATTGAACATCTCTTTGTCGCTTCGACCAAAGATTATCTCTTAATTTTTACAGGTAAAGGCCAGGTGCATTGGCTTAAGGTTTACGAAATCCCCCAGGCTAGCCGTACATCCAAAGGGAAAGCGATAATTAATTTAGTGCAGATGGAGCAGGACGCTAAAGTGAGCTCGACTATACCGGTTAAAGAATTTGTTCCGGATAAATATTTAGTTATGGTAACCCGGCTTGGTCAGATCAAGAAAACAAGATTGGACGCTTACGGTAATCCGCGTAAAGCAGGTATTATTGGAATAACTTTAGATAAAGGCGATGAATTAATCGGCGTAGAGATGACCGATGGTAAACAGGAGCTGCTTATTGGTACGCGTCAAGGTAAAGCCATAAGATTTGAAGAGGAAAAGGTGCGCGATATGGGTAGGGGGGCAAAGGGGGTACGCGCAATTTCTTTAGCTAAAAAAGACGAAGTTATTGATATGGTTGTGCCTAGAAAAGATTCGACCATTCTTACCGTAACCGAATTAGGTTTTGCCAAGCGCACTACTATTGAAGAGTACCGCCTGACTTCCCGCGGGGGCAAAGGCGTGATTAATATAAAAGTTACCGAAAGAAACGGCCAAGCAGTCAATCTTAAAACCGTTAATGATAGCGACGAATTAATGGTTATTACTCAAAACGGTATATTCCTGCGCTGCGCGATAAAAGATATCCGGGAGACCGGCAGATCTGCCCAAGGCGTGCGTCTGATAAAATTACAAGACAAGGACCGGGTTTCCTGCGTAGCTCCGGTCATTGCTGAAGAGGAAGAATAAACTTACGACCCCGTCGTCTAGCCTGGTCCAGGACAAGAGCTTTTCAAGCTCTCGACACGGGTTCAAATCCCGTCGGGGTCATTGAATAATTATGTGCGGAATAGTCGGATATATCGGAGATAGAGAAGCGCAGCCTATCTTGTTAACCGGACTAAAGCGCCTGGAATACCGCGGTTATGACTCAAGCGGCATAGCCGTAATCTCGCCTAAAAAGAATAGTATATCTGTAAGAAAATCTCCGGGGAAAATAAATGCGTTGGAAAGGCTACTTAAGAATAAGCCGCTCTCTGGTTTTGTCGGTATAGCGCATACCCGTTGGGCAACGCATGGCGCTCCGACGCGAACCAACGCCCACCCCCATGCAGATTGTAAAGGCGAAATTGCCCTGGTGCATAACGGGATCATCGAGAATTTCGAACCCCTTAAGGCCCAGTTGATTAAAGAAGGGCATACTTTCCGCAGCCAGACCGATACTGAAGTGATCGTGCATTTAATAGAAAAATTTTATAAGAATATCCCGCTTGAAAAAGCAGTATGCTCTGCGCTGAAGATGTTAGTCGGCTCTTTTGCTATTGGGGTCATCTCTTCCCGGGAGCCTGCTAAATTGGTCGGGGCCCGTTCAGGAAGCCCTTTGATTTTAGGGTTAGGCAAGAATGAGAATTTTATCGCTTCGGATGCCCCGGCAGTCTTAGAATCAACCAAAGACATAGTTTTTTTAGATGAAAATGAAGTAGCGATTTTGACGAAGAATAATTTCAGAGTGACGGATCTTAATGGCAAGTCAATCCTTAAAAAATCCGTGCGCATCAATTGGGATATTGCCAAGGTGCAAAAGAGCGGCTTCGCGCATTTTATGCTCAAGGAAATAAACGAACAGCCGCAAATTTTAGAAAATTTAATGCATTCCAGGGTAGACCGGAAGACCAATAGGATAACTTTTGAAGAGCAGGATATCCCCGAGGGTAAACTAAAAAATATCAAGAATATTTTTATTGTTGCCTGCGGGACAGCCTATCACGCTGGGTTGGCGGGCAAATATATTTTAGAATCCGTCTGCGCAATTCCGGCGCAAATAGATGTTTCCAGCGAATTCAGATACCGTGACCTTTTAATCGGACCGGATACCTTGGTTATGGCTATCAGCCAGTCAGGCGAGACGGCGGATACCCTGGCCGGAGTAAGAGAAGCGAAGAAGCGCGGCTCAAGCGTGATTTCTATTTGCAATGTTCTGGGTTCGACCCTAACCCGCGAATCCGACGGTATCATTTATACGCATGCCGGCCCTGAAATCGGGGTCGCTTCTACCAAGGCCTATACTGCCCAGCTACTCGCCCTTTATTTATTTGCTTTTTATCTTGCCAGAATAAGAAATATTCTGCCGCCGGCTAAGATCCGCAAGTATCTGTTGGATCTACGCAGGATCCCTAAGCAGCAGGAATTGATCCTCAAGGAGCAAAATAATATTGCGCGCCTTAGCCGTAAACATTCACACCTTGGTTCATTTTTATATTTGGGCAGGGGTATCAATTATCCTTCGGCCCTGGAAGGAGCGCTTAAGCTTAAAGAGGTTTCCTATATTCCCGCGGAAGGTTATGCTGCGGGAGAGATGAAACACGGGCCGATCGCCTTAATTGACGAGTATCGCGCCGTAGTTTGTATCGCCCCCACCTCCAAAGTTTACGAGAAGATGGTTTCCAATATCCAGGAGATTCGCTCCCGGCACGGCAAAATTATCGCTATTGCCAGCTGCGGCGACCAAGAAGTTAGCGAGTTAACCCGGGAAGTCATTTATATCCCTCAGGTAGATGAGTTGTTTTCTCCTCTCTTAGTAGCGCTGCCTTTACAGCTAATCGCCTATCATATCGCTACCAAGCGCGGCTGCGATGTAGACCAGCCGCGTAATTTAGCCAAGTCCGTAACGGTTGAATAATGCTTTATATCGTTGCTACGCCAATAGGGAATTTAAAAGATATCACCTTGCGCGCGATGGAAGTATTAAGAAGTGTGGATTTGATTGCCTGCGAAGACACGCGGCATACGAAAATACTCCTCAACCATTACGCTATCCATAAACCTACTACCAGTTTCTACCAGCATAACCGGTTTACCAAGGCAGAATACCTGCTTGGCTTTTTAAAAGAGGGCAAGGATATCGCGCTTGTCTCTGATGCCGGCACACCCGGTATACTGGATCCCGGGTATAACCTGATTAATTTAGCCATAAGAAATAATATTGCCATGACGCTTATCCCCGGGCCAAGCGCGTTAATTAACGCGTTGGTGCTTTCCGGAAAGCCGGCGCATGAGTTTTATTTTGCCGGGTTCCTGCCACCTAAAAGAAAAGCCCGGCAGAATAAACTACAGGAACTATTCAGGCTCAAATGTACGGTTATCTGCTATGAATCCAGCCATAGGATTTTAGCTTCCCTAGAGGATATGGAAGAGATTTTTGGCGCAAAGGAAATTGCGGTTGCCCGGGAATTAACCAAGAAGTTTGAAGAAGTTACCCGCGCTTCGCCCAGGGTGATTCTGGAGAAAATCCGGGTAGCCCGGCCCCGTGGCGAATTTGTTATAGCTATCTAATTTGGCCTTGACAATAGAGTTCAATATGCTATAATTAAACCAATTGAAGATAACCTTTAAGCCTAAGCCCTTGAGAGGCTGGCAAGGTGGAGAGTAAAATGCAGCGGATAAACCCAGACAATCGTTACCCTTGGCAAATCACCAAGGGTATTTTTTTTGCCGCAGTAAGCGGCACACCAAACCGTCAGATAGGTTTGGGTGGAGAGCGGCCAGCGGCATAGGTAGATTATGAGAGAAAAAGCCAGGATATTGGATAAGGACGCTATTGCCAGGGCTATCATACGCATTGCCCACGAAATAGTAGAAAGAAACAAGGGCATAGATAACCTCTGTTTGGTGGGGATCAGGAACCGCGGGGTTTATCTGGCCCAGCGCCTGGCCGATTGTATTAAAAATATCGAAGGCCAAGATGTCCTGACCGGCGCCCTGGATATCACTTTATACCGTGACGATTTAGCTTTGGCGTCCGGCCAGCCGTTGGTACGTAAGACCGAAATAGAATTTGATATTAACGCAAAGAACCTGGTTTTGGTGGATGATGTTTTGTATACCGGGCGCACAGTCAGGGCAGCCCTGGATGCCCTGGTAGATTTTGGCCGGCCTAAATCTATACAGCTGGCGGTTTTGGTTGACCGCGGCCACCGCGAACTGCCGGTAAGAGCAGATTACGCGGGCAAAAATATTCCGACCTCTAAAGATGAGACAGTAGAAGTGCGCTTAGAGGAGACAGAAGGCAGGGACGAAGTTGTGATTGTTGAAAAAGGCTAAAAATGAACTGGGCTAGGAAAGATCTTTTGGGGCTGGAAGAGTTAAGTAAGGAAGAATTAGGGTTAATCCTTGCAACTGCCGAATCATTCAAAGAAGTTTCCACCCGTGAGATTAAGAAAGTCCCGGCGTTACGCGGAAAAACCGTGGTAAATTTATTTTACGAGCCTTCTACGCGCACGCGCGTATCTTTTGAGGTAGCGGCCAAGAGGCTCTCCGCCGACGTGATTAATATCGCCACGGAAACCTCCAGCGTCAAGAAGGGCGAAACCCTGATTGATACCGGTAGGAACATTGAGGCCCTGAAGGCAGACATTATTGTTATGCGCCATAATTTTAGCGGCGCAGCAGTTATGCTTAGCCGTCACGTAGGTCTAAGCGTGGTCAACGCCGGAGACGGCTGGCACGAGCATCCTACCCAGGCGCTCCTGGATATTTTTACCCTTAAGGAAAAATTGGGCAGAGTCGAGGGTTTAAATGTAAGCATAGTCGGCGATATCGCGCATTCGCGCGTAGCCCGTTCCAATATCTGGGGGTTGACTAAATTAGGCGCTCGGGTAACCGTGTGCGCGCCTAAACTGCTTATCCCGCCGGCTATAGAAGAAATGGGCGTCAACGTAACCCAGGATATAGATGAAGCGTTAAAAAACGCGGATGCCGTGAATGTTTTAAGGATGCAGTTTGAGCGTGACGGAGAAACAGCTTTCCCTAAACAACTGGAATATTTTAAAGAGTTTGGCATTACTATGGAGAGGCTAAAGAAGGCTAAAAAGGATATTATCGTCATGCACCCCGGGCCGATCAACCGGGGGATTGAGATGTCTAGCGCCGTGGCTGATGGGGCGCATTCGGTGATATTAGAACAGGTTACTAACGGCATTGCGGTAAGAATGGCGGTATTATTTTTAGTGGCGCAGGCCAATGAAAAAATAAAGAATGGCCCGTTCGCCTCTGCTCAGGGTCATCCCGAGCGGCAGAAAGGATTCGAGGGATGAAAATACTGATTAAGTCCGGGAGGGTAATTGACCCGGCCAATAAAATTGACAGCATAATGGATATACTGGTGGAAGATAATAAGATATCCAAAATAGCCAGGAATATTAAGCTTGAGGCGGATAAAATAATTGTGGCAGAAAATAAAATGGTCCTGCCGGGGCTGGTAGACATGCACGTGCATTTAAGAGAGCCGGGGAGGGAAGATAAAGAGACTATTTGCAGCGGTACTCAAGCTGCCTTGCGCGGCGGGGTGACCAGTCTCTTGGCTATGCCGAATACTACCCCAGCGGTAGATTCCATTGGGCACCTGAAGATTTTACAAGAGGCGATTAAGAAAGGAAGTAAGGCCAATGTTTTTATCTGCGCCGCGATTACTCAGGATAGGCGCGGCGAAGAAGTAAATGACCTCGCTAGCCTGAAAAAAGAAGGAGTAGTCGCGATTTCCGACGACGGAGCTTCGGTAGACTCGGACGCAGTGATGTTAGAGGCGTTCCGGCGCTCCAAAGAAGAAAAGCTTTTGGTGATCTGTCATTCTGAGGATAAACAACTTTCCCGTCAGGGAGTAGTAAACCTGGGGTTTACTTCTACGCGCTTGGGCCTGCGCGGTATATCGGCAGAGTCAGAATACAAGAGAGTCGCGCGCGATATTACGCTGGCTAAGGAAACCGGCGCCAGTGTGCACATTGCCCATGTAAGCTGTCAGGAATCAGTGGAAATTATCAGCCGGGCTAAAAAGGGGGGAATTAAGGTTACCTGTGAAACCGCGCCGCATTATTTTACCTTTAATGAAGCAGAAGTGTTGGGGTATGATACAAATTTCAAAATGAACCCGCCGTTACGCTCAAAAGAGGATATGCTGGCTATCCGTAAGGCCCTAAGCAATGGCACCATAGACGTCATTGCTTCAGACCATGCCCCGCATACGGAAAACGAAAAAGATATTGAGTTTGAGCGCGCAGAATGCGGGGTCGTCGGTTTAGAAACAGAGTTGGCGGCAAGCATAACAGAATTAGTCAGTAATAATTTATTCAACTGGGAAGGGTTGATCCGGGCCATGTCGTTAAATCCCAGCAGGATTTTAGGCATAAGTAAAGGGACGTTAAGCGCCGGGGCGGATGCGGATATTATTGTGGTTGACCCGGAGAAGGCGTGGGTGGCGCGCAAAGAAGACTTTTTATCCAAATCCCAAAACTCGCCCTTTCTCGGCCGCTCCCTTAAGGGGTGTGTTGAATACACTCTTTGCCAAGGTAAGGTGCATAAATGGAATTCCTAGCCGATTTTCATATTCATTCTAAATACTCGCGGGCGACCAGCCGCAATATGGATATAAAGAATTTAAGCGAGTGGGCGAAATTAAAAGGGATAACCTTGATGGGTACAGGTGATTTTACGCACCACTTATGGCTGGAAGAATTAAAACATACCCTGGAAGATTGCGGAAATGGTTTATATCAACATAATGGAGTAAATTTTATCCTTACCGCCGAAGTCAGCAGCATCTATTCTAAAAAAGGCAAGACCTACCGTGTGCATAATGTGATTATTGCCCCGTCGCTTAAGAGCGTGGATAAGATCAACGACCGGCTCAGTCGCCTGGGTAATTTAGCCAGCGACGGAAGGCCGATCCTCGGGCTAGATGCCGCGGAACTGGCGCGTATCGTTTTTGATATTGACGCCGACTGCATACTTATACCGGGGCATATCTGGACTCCCTGGTTTTCCCTGTTTGGGTCTATGTCAGGATTTGATAAAATTGAGGATTGCTTTGAAGAGCAGACACCCAGGATATTCGCGCTGGAAACCGGGCTTTCCAGCGACCCGGCAATGAATTGGAGGTTAAGTGCTTTAGATAAATTTACCCTTGTCTCCAACAGCGATTCGCATTCGCCGCAGAAAATCGGCCGCGAGGCCAACGTTTTCAACTGTGACCTGGATTATCCAACTATCCGTGAAGTCCTCAAGACTAAAGATAAAAACAGATTTTTATACACCATAGAATTTTTCCCGGAAGAAGGTAAGTATCATTTTGACGGCCATCGGCTTTGCGCTACGCGCATGTCGCCTAAAGAAACCCGGGAGCATGGCGGAAAGTGCCCTAAGTGCGGTAAGCCCGTTACGGTGGGAGTAGTTAACCGCGTTGAGAAATTAGCCGACAGGCCGGAAGGTTTTAAGCCGGAAAACGCCATACCCTTTAAGAATCTTATACCTTTAGAAGAAATCATCGCCGATGCCAAGGGGGTGGGTAAGGCAAGTTTAGCCGTAGAAAGAGATTACCGCGGCTGCCTGGCTAAGTTTGGCACAGAATTTGAGATTTTACTGCGCGCGCCAAAAGAGGATTTATTTAAAGGTTTGCCTCCTAAAGTTGCGGAGGGTGTTTTAAGGGTGCGCGAAGGTAAGGTTAATATTCAGGCTGGCTATGATGGAGAATATGGGACAATCTCCATCTTTGGAAATGCAGAGCCCGGACCAAAAAGCGAGCAACAATTAAATTTATTTTAATGCGCCTGTGGCCCAACGGATAGGGCGCCAGCCTCCGGAGCTGGATGTGACAGTTCAATTCTGTCCAGGCGCAAAAAATAAGTATGTAGGGGGGAGAATGAAAAAGGTTGTAAGTGTAATTGGCGGAAGGAATTGTACGGTTGAAGTGGAGAAAATTGCCCAAGAATTAGGTAAAAAGCTTACTAAAGTGGCGGATATACTCGTTTCAGGGGGATTAAGTGGAGTAATGGAGGCGGTTTGCTCAGGTTTTCAATCTGGCGGTGGCTTAACTATGGGTATTATTCCGAGTTATAACAAGAAAGAGGCCAATAAGTTCGTAGATATTGTTATCCCCAGCGGATTAGGTTTAGCCAGAAATGTTCTGGTGGTTACAACTGCAGACGTAGTCATTGCGCTCTCCGGAAGAGCAGGGACCCTCTCTGAAATAGCCTATTGTATTCAATTTGGCATACCGGTAATAAATTTAGGTTCCTGGGATATCCCCGGCACCATAAAATTAAATTCGGTTGATGAAGCTGTAGCTAAGGTTGGAGAGTTGTTGAAAAGTGGAAAAAATTAATTTAAAAACGAGCAGGCGCATTGAACTAATGGATATAACCGCAAAGGTGCAGCAGGCGGTAGCTAAGCTCGAAGTTGATAATGGGGTATGTTTTGTATTTTGCCCGCATACCACAGCCGGCCTAACCATTAATGAGAATGCCGACCCTTCGGTCAAAAGCGATATGATCAATGCTCTGAATAAGCTTATCCCGCCGGATCCTGGGTATGCGCATAGCGAAGGAAACTCCGACAGCCATGTAAAATCTTCTTTGTTTGGCCCGGATTTAAGTATCTTTATCGAGAACGGCGCGCTTAGCCTCGGGGCCTGGCAGGCAGTATATTTTTGCGAGAGCGACGGCCCGCGCGTAAGAGAGGTATGGGTCAAGGTTCTTGGGCCTGCTTCTCCGGTAGGCAGGGTGAAATAATGCCGGAACTGCCGGAAGTCGAAACGATCAAGCGGGATTTGGAAGAAGTGATTTTAGGAAAAAAAATTACCGAGGTCTGTGTGCATAATCCTAAAATTATCCGCGAGCCAGGGTTAGCGGCTTTTAGGAAAGGCCTTGCCGGAGCGATAATTAAGAAGATATTGCGCAAAGCCAAGGTTTTAATTTTAGAATTATCCAATGGGAAATCATTAGTGGCGCATCTTAAGATGACCGGCCAGCTAATCTACCCGGGAGGCGGTAAGAATAGCCGGGTTGCCTTTCATTTATCCGACGGGAAAATCCTGGATTTCAATGACCAGAGATTGTTTGCGGAATTACGGCTCCTCGATGACTGGCGTTCTTTAAAATTTATTCAGGGCCTCGGCCCCGAACCGGCGGATGTTTCTTTGAGGCGATTTAAAGAAATGCTGGCTAAAAAGAGAACCGCGATTAAGCCTTTATTAATGGAGCAGACATTTATTTCTGGTATAGGCAATATTTATGCTGCGGAGATTTTATTTCAAGCCAAGATCCGTCCTGAACGCCGGGCAAATGAGTTAAAGGATAAAGAAAAGGAATTGCTCTTTAAGGCGATTAATGATATTTTGAATGCAGCGATCCGGCATGCCGGATCGTCCGTTGACGATTATGTGCGGGTGTCCGGTACACAAGGCGGATACGTAAAATATCACAAGGTTTATGACCGGCAAGGCAAGCCTTGTTCAGTTTGCAAAGCAACAATTAAAAAAATTAGCCAGGGAGGAAGGGGCACGTATTTTTGCCCCAGGTGCCAGAAGTAAAATATGAAGAAAAGAATAAAGATTAACGGAATTATAATGGCTTTAGTCTTTATCCTTGTTCTGGTTTTTCGGGAAACATTTTTCCGCCAGAATAATCCGGAGTGGCTGGAAACTTCTTTGAGGGCGATCGGTTTGTTTTCTTTATTTTTAGGTCAGCTTATCCGTGTTTCAGCCAGAGGCTTCAAAGCCGAGTATTCTAAGAATAGCCATGCTTTGATTGAGGGCGGGCCTTACCAGGCAGTGCGTAATCCTATGTATCTGGGGATTCTCTTGATTGGGTTTGGTGTCGTGCTTCTGCTGTTTAACTGGTGGGTAGTGTTTCTTTTTCTCTTAATTTTTTCCTCGCGTTACGTTCCGTTAATACTGAGTGAAGAAAAAAAATTGCGGGCCATGTTTCCCGGTTCTTATGAGGCATATTGCCGCAGGGTGCCGCGCATGCTGCCCCGGTTCTCTGCTTTAATCAAGGTCAGCGTCAGGGAATACCTACCGGTTAAGCCCGCTTGGTTTAAAAAAGAGATTAACTCCATAATCCCGCTTTTAATATTGATTTTATTATTTTTTCTCTGGAGAAAATGAAGAATTTTCAGTTGCAAGCAAAAATACTAGCGCAAACTAGAATAAAGGATAACTACTGGCGTTGTGAATTGAGTGCTCCCCAAATCGCTAAAAATGCCCTAGCCGGACAATTTATCAATATCCGGGTAAACGATGGCCTTGACCCCCTTCTCAGGAGGCCGCTCAGCATACACGGAGCCGGAGGATCAAAGATAAAGATCTTTTATAAAGTAGTGGGTAAGGCGACAGAAATCTTAGCGCAAAAAAAAGTTGGAGCAACCTTGGATATTCTTGGCCCCCTGGGCAGGGGCTTTACTTATTCGCAGCCCGCAGCCCGCAGCCCGCAGCCAATTTTGGTAGCCGGCGGGATGGGCGTAGCCCCGCTAATTTTTCTCGCTGAAAAATTGAGGGGAGCCAAAACCATTGTTTTAATCGGGGCCAAGACAAAAGACCAACTGCTCTGTGCCCGGGAATTTAAAAAGTCAGGTTGTGCCGTAAAAATAGCTACTGACGATGGCTCAAGCGGATTTAAAGGCAGGGTTAGCGACCTGCTTAAGAATTTGCTATCTGCCCCAGGCCCCAGGCCCCAGCCTATCTATGCTTGCGGTCCAAAACCCATGCTGAGGGCAGTTACGGATATTGCTAATGCCCGCGGCATACCGGCGCAATTATCTTTAGAAGAACATATGAGCTGTGGAATCGGGGCGTGCCTGGGTTGCGTAGTCAGGACCAAAGACGGGTTAAAACGGGTTTGTAAAGAGGGCCCGGTATTTTTAGCCAAGGATTTAACCTGGTAAAAATGCAGACAAAATTTTCAGTGGAGATAGGAAAATTAAAATTAAATAATCCGGTGCTGGCAGCCTCCGGGACCTTTGGCTATGCCGAAGAATTTAAGGATTTTATGGATTTAAGGAAGCTTGGCGCGATTGTCACTAAAACTCTGACTTTAAAACCGCGCCAGGGAAATCCGGCTCCGCGTACCTGCGAAACTCCGGCCGGGCTGCTTAATTCTATCGGCCTGGAGAATCCGGGTTTAGAAATTTTTATCCGGGATAAACTTCCTTTCTTAAAGAAAATAGGAATTCCTATTATTATGAGTATTGCTTCCGAAGAAGAATCATCAGAATTTTTGGAATTAGTCAGCCGGATAAATATGATCAAAGAAGTGGCGGCAGTGGAATTGAACATCTCCTGTCCGAATGTCCGGGGGAGAAGCAACCTGATTTCCCAGGATGCCGAAGCTACCTATAAAATTGTTCAGGAAGTGCGTAAGATTACGGGTAAGGTCCTTATCACAAAATTATCTCCTAACGTTACTTCTATCGGCGTTATTGCGGAGGCTGCTGAAAAGGCGGGGAGCGATGCAGTTGCTCTGATTAATACCTTAGGAGGGATGAGTATAGATGTTGAGCAAAGAAAGCCTAAGGTTGCCGCGGGGATTGCGGGTTTAAGCGGTCCGGCCATCAGGCCGGTGGCCATAAGAATGGTCTGGGAGGTTTTTAATAGAGTTAAGATACCAATTATCGGAATGGGTGGTATAATGGATGTCTCCAGCGCCCTGGAATTTATTATTGCCGGCGCGACCGCGGTAAGTATCGGGACAGCAAATTTTATCAATCCTAAAATAAGCGCAGAAATAGTATCCGGGTTAAAAGAATATTTGACCAGGAATAAAATAGCGGATATCCAAGATCTTACCGGGAGTTTAAAAATATGCAGTCAAAGATAATTTTAGCCTTAGATTTGGGTAGTCTGGATGAGGCGAAATATTTTATCCATAAGCTCTATCCTAAGGTAAAAATATTTAAGGTAGGCCTGCAGCTTTATACTGCCGCAGGCCCGAAAATAATCCAAACAATTCATCAAAAAGGGGGCGAGGTTTTTTTAGACTTAAAATTTTTCGATATCCCCAATACTGTTGCTCAGGCAATCCGGGAGGCAGTGCGCCAAAGGATAAAAATGCTCACCTTGCACATCTTAGGCGGTGAGGCAATGCTGAAGGCCGCGGTAAAAGCAGCTAAAAGTGAATCCGAAAGGCGTAAGGTAAAAAAACCGTTATTGCTCGGGGTGACAATTTTAACCAGCCAAAAGACCCATCCGAACCAGGTGCTTAAGCTGGCAAAAATAGGAATTAACTCCGGATTAGACGGGGTAGTTTGTTCAGCCCGGGAAGCCCGGGCCTTAAGAAGCAAAATCAAAAGAAAATTTTTAATAGTTACTCCGGGAATCAGACCTAAGGGAGTAAAAAAGAACGACCAAAAGAGGACGGCTACGGTTAAGGAAGCTGTCCAGGCAGGAAGCAGTTTTTTGGTTGTTGGCCGGCCGATATTAGAAGCAAATGACCCGCTTAAAGCGTTACAATTATTAGAATAGTAGGGAGGATGTAAATATGTTCAAGAAATTAGCAGCGCTTCTTTTTCTTATTGTATTATTGGTTAATGTCTGTGGTTGCGTTGCTTTGATAGCCGGAGGCGCTGCCGGTGGGGCCGGAACAGCAGTCTGGCTTTCGGGAAAATTAACGCAATATATAAACGCTTCGCTGGAACAGGCAATTCAAGCCGCCAAAGATTCTCTTTCCCCGTCCAGCCTGAGAATAGTGATGAAAGAAACTGCTCCCGGCCAGGCCGTGGCGCAAATCCGGAGCAGGGATGTCGGCGGAGAAAAAGTTTACATAGATATTCATAAGATTACCGAAACGAGGTCGCGCATTGAAGTGCGGGTCGGTACAATCATAAGCAACAAGGCAGCCGCGGATAGAATTTTAAAAGGTATTACCGGGCGGCTGTAGTTTTCCTTTCTTGCGCAACCTAGGCATTTAAGTTAAAATAGATAAAGGAATCTGATCTAAACGGGCGATTAGCTCAGTTGGTTAGAGCGTCTGATTTACATTCAGAAGGTCAGGGGTTCAAGTCCTCTATCGCCCACCATGAATGCCATGTAAGAAGCGGGTGTTTTTTTTGAACACCCGCTTTCTTATTTTTATAATATCGCAGGTTATGCTAAAAAATTTATTTTACTCGGCCTGCTTTAAATATACGGCTTGTCGGCTTATTTTGGAGGTAGTATAATATAAAAATGGGCCCTGGCAATAAGGTTAATCTACTCTATGTAGTTACGAAGCTGGAATTAGGTGGCGCGCAAAAGCAGCTATTAAGCCTTATCCGGGGGGTAAATAAAGAAAGATTTAATTTATTTCTTTTTACAGGGCTTGAGGGCTTACTGGTTGAAGATGCCCTGGCTATTCCTCAGCTGAAACTGCAACGTTGCCGCTTTCTTAAAAGGCCCATCCGTCCAGGGCAAGACTTTTTGGCGTTAATTAATCTGTATTCATTTATCAGGAAAAATAATATAGGGATAGTCCATACCCACAGTTCAAAGGCGGGGTTTTTAGGCAGGCTGGCGGCTAAACTGGCCGGGGTAAAGGTGATTATCCATACTGTGCACGGCTGGAGCTTTCATAAGTATCAGCCGTTTTTTTTACGCAGGCTATTTATTTTATCGGAGAGGCTTACCGCTTTATTTACAGATAAATTAGTCGTTGTGTCTTCTTTTGACCGGGCGAAAGGATTAGAGAATCGTATAGGAACCCAGTTTAAGTATTCTCTTATACCTTACGGCATTGATTACGCCGAATTTGACATTCAGGATCCATCCGTGCGCCGCGAGTTAGGGTTAAATAAACGGGATTTAGCCGTCGGGATGGTCGCTTGCTTTAAGCCGCAAAAATGCCCCCAGGATTTTATAAGGTTAGCCGGTTTGGTCAACCGATATATGCCCGGAGTAAAATTCATCTTAGTCGGCGACGGTATTTTACGTAAGAGAATAGAGCGGCTGATTGCCGGCTCGCATTTAGAAGAGAGGATAATTTTAACCGGCTGGCGCAGGGATATCCAGAGAATATTATCAGCTTTAGATGTTTTTGTCCTGACGTCTTTATGGGAAGGATTGCCTGTTACGGTATTAGAAGCAATGGCGGCGGCCAAAGTAGTGATAGCTACGGATACGGGAGGCGTAAGAGAGGTAGTGGATAACAGGAAAACAGGTTTTTTGATTCAGCCTCATGATGTGGAAGGGCTGGCTAAAAAACTGGTCAGCCTATTAATGGAAAATGAACTTAGAATTAAAATTGGCCGCTCTGCCCAGGAGTATCTAAAATATAACTTTAAAACTAACGATATGATAGGCAATACGGAAGCCCTTTACGCTAGCTTAATGCATCGGGCTAGCGAATGAATAGGCCCGCGGTTATATTATTTTTACGAATTTAACATTTAATGGTATAATAAATTAACCGATAATCCTAATCAATATTGAAGATGCTTATTAACTGCCTTGCCATATTTTTAGTCAGTTTTTTAACCGGTATTTTAGCCGTTATCCTGTTTAAAAAACTGGCCTTAAAATCCGCTTTTCTTATTGGTAAAGGGATACCCCTAGTAGGCGGAATAAGTCTGGCCCTGGCTTTTGTTTGCGGGGTCTTGGCCAGTTGGTTTATCTTCAGGTTACCCCTGAGACAAATAATAGGCATATTATTTTCTTCAATTACCATGCTGGGCTTTGGCTTATTTGACGACCGCCGGGAACTATCCATAACGACTAAATTCTTGGTTCAAATCATTGCTGCTTCAGTGCTTATTTTTTCCGGGGTTAGGACGCAGATTGTCTATATAGGCGATTTAGCCAATATTGCCGTAACCTTGATCTGGGTTATCGGGATTACCAATGCTTTTAACCACCTGGATATAATGGATGGTTTGGCTGGCGGGGTAGCGGTTATCGCCAGCGCGGCATTTTTAACAACCGCATTTTTTAATCAAGATATTCAATCCCTGATTCTGGCCTTAGCTCTGTTGGCAGCGATTTTAAGTTTCTTAGCCTACAACCTGCCTCCGGCTAAGGTTTATATGGGCAATTCCGGAAGCCATTTCTTAGGTTTTGTTTTATCCGCCGTAGCCCTCCTAATAAATTATGCGCCTATGGAGAGAAAAATCGCGCTGTTTTCCCCCTTGTTAATTTTAGGCCTGCCTATATTTGATACCGTTTTTCTCAGCATAGCGCGCTTAAAAAAGCATATTCTGCCTTTTAAAAAGAGCGATGACCATTTAGTACTGCTCTTGTTAAAATCAGGGTATTCCCGGAAGCAGGCTTTAGCGGGTATGTTTTTGTTAACTTTGATCTTTTCTATCTCAGGAGTAGCCTTAACCAGAATTCCTAATTATGAGGGGATAATTCTTGTGGTAGTTATTATGTTGATGAGCGTAGCCCTAATCGTTAAAATGGGTAAATTCAGGGTTAACAGATAAGGAATGCTTACCGCCGGACTGGCGGTTTGATAATAAGCCTAATATTGCCCACCAAATTAAGCTTACCTCGGGAAGAAAGAAGCTAAAGTCAATTAAGTTATGGATTAAGAAAACGCAAACCGAGCAGATTAATGCGGCAGCCTTTCTTCTGTCGGGTGATTCTTTCAGGGTTTTGAGGCCAAATCGCAGGATCAGTATAACCAGCCAAATAAATGCAGCTATCCCCAGTATCCCCGTTTCGGCCCATATCTGCAGGTAAGAGTTATGGCTATAACGGGAAAGGGCAAGATTAAAATTACCCAGGCCCACGCCGCTTAAGGGCCGAGTGTTAATTATGGCCAGGGTATCTTGCCAGTAATTTAAGCGCATGGTTGTGGAGAATAACGGTTGGAGGTGTTGTTTCTGGACCTGTCCCCTTATCGCGAAGACCAGAATAACGGTTATCAACAATCCAAAGAAGATAAGAATATCCCTTTTTTTAAATCGATTTCGCAGGTAAAAATATAATATTAAGGCCAGAGAGAGGCTTAAAAGAGCTCCGATGGATTTAGTCAGCAGGAGGGCAAAAAATAACGGCAGAGCAAGGAAGGCCTTGTGCTTATAGATGAAGGTAAGAGGGATGAGCATAGCCAGATATCCTCCCAGGGTATTGGGGGTAACAAAGGGGGAGAAGGCCCGCCCTTGCCGGACATAATCCAGGACGAAAGGATTAGTTATGCCTTCTTTTATTACATAACTGTTTAAATAGCGGAACCCGAAGAAATATTGATGCATCGCCAAGAAGCTAATCAAAATTCCAGCAATCATTATACTCAAGATGACCCGGCTTTGATCCTGGTCAGGCAAAGAGCCGCAAATAAGCAGGATTAAAATACCGCCTATATATTTGTATAACTCTTGTGCCCCGGCAGTATTATTATAACGGAATATTAAGGAAAGGAATAATGCCAGGCATAATAAGGTTATGGGTGAGGTTAACTTGTTTGCTTTTAAAGATACGCCTTGAGTTATAATCCAGATAGCCGCAAAGATAAGCAACAGGCCAGAGTGGATGAAATTGGCGTAAGGCAAGGCCAGGGAGGAGATAAACGGCCGCAGAAAGATTAGGATGAGCAGGATTATTGTCATATATGGATTCTTATTTTATTCCAGGAAGTATGCCTAGTCAAATAGAATATCGTGAAAATCCTTTACAGGCTTTCAGAAATCTGGTATCATAAATTTCCACTTTTATGATGGACAACATATTCCGGTAGCGTAATGTGTGATGGTTGGGGCCCGTGGTGCAGCCTGGTTCAGCACGTCAGATTGTCGATCTGAAGATCGCGAGTTCAAATCTCGTCGGGCCCGCCAGTTAACATTTGTGGGGGTTTCCCCCACAAATGAAAACGGCGAAAGCCAAGAGAGATAAAGGGTTCGGTTTTTTAAAATAAAGTTCGAACCTGTTTTTAGCAAAAATTCTCTCTTGAGCGGGAAATTACCTTGCCCCGCTTCGCGGGACTAGTTTTTAAAAATGAGCTATTGACGGCTCATTTTCAAATCCTTTCAAAGCGACCGATGGCCAAAGACTACTACAGCTTAACCGAAGTTGCCCAAAAGCTGGGAATTTCGCGCCAAGCGGTGCATAAACGAATTAAGAGGAATAAATTAAAGGCTATGAAGATTGGCACTACTTATATTATAGGTAAAAAGGAGATCAAAAAATTGAAGGCATAATATTTTTTGTCTTTAAGGTTGATAATTATCAACCTTGATGTATAATAAGTAAGAGACAAGGGGGTTTTTAAAGATGAGATACTTTATTTATACCCGTAAATCCACGGATAACGAGGAAAGACAGATTTTGTCTATCGAAAGCCAGCTTCAAGAATTGAAGGATTTTGCCAAGCGAGAATGCTTAGAGGTTACAGACGTATTTACAGAATCAAAAACCGCCAAAGAACCGGGGAGAGAGGTCTTTAATACAATGCTAAAACGTATAGAAAAAGAAAACATCGAAGGCATTCTCGCTTGGCATCCAGATCGCTTGGCGCGAAATTCCATTGACGGGGGCAAGATTATCTACCTTATTGATATAGGCAAGATTAAAGAGCTAAAATTTCCTACCTATCGCTTTGATAATACCGCCTATGGAAAATTTATGCTCTCCATCGTCTTTGGCCAATCCAAGTATTATGTGGACAACCTCTCGGAAAATGTTTTGCGCGGCCTGCGCCAGAAGTTACGCCGTGGCGAATATCCCAGCACAGCGCCTCTGGGTTACCTTAATGATTTACGAACGCATACCATTGTTATTGATCCTGAAAAGGCTCCGCTTGTACGCAAGGCCTTTGAGCTTTACGCCACAGGCAACCACACTTTTGAATCTGTGGGCGTTAAATTGCGCGATGCCGGGCTCATCGGCACTCGCGGCGGCTCGCCGGATAATCGCGCAATCGAACTAATCCTTAAAAACACTTTTTATTATGGAGTGTTTAAGTATAAAGGTGAATTTTACGAGGGCTCTCATCCGCCGCTAATCTCAAAGGCATTGTTTGATAAGGCGCATGCTGTACTCGCAAGCCGCAATAAACCGCACAACCCCAAGAAGGATTTATTTGTATTTAGAGGGTTTATACGGTGCGGCGAGTGTGGTTGCCTGGTGACCGCGGAAACGAAGAAAGGCCATTACTATTATCATTGCACTAAGCGCAAGATAAAATGTTCACAGCGCTACATCCGCGAAGAGGCGCTGGCCGCGCAAATCAACGACCATATCCAGCAATTGGCTATTAGCGACAACATTAGTGAACTTATGCTTGCGGAATTGCAAAAGATAAGCGACTCCAGCGAAGCCTCTAATTTTTCCATCAAGCAGCAGCTAAAAGAAAAAATTGTAGCGATAGACGCACAGCTTGAGCGCTTGCTAGATTTCTACCTTAGCGAGAAAATTTTACAGGAAGAATATGTCTTTAAGAAACAGAAATTACTCACCGAAAAGGTTGATCTGAAGGAAAAATTAGAGGATTTTGGCAGGAAGGGGCTATCTCGGTTCGAACGAGTGAGGGATTTTATAACTACTTGCAATTCCGCAGGCTATGTCGCTTTGAAAGGAAATTTCCCGCTCAAGAGAGAATTTCTGCTAAAAACAGGTTCGAACTTTATTTTAAAAAACCGAACCCTTTATCTCTCTTGGCTTTCGC
>Ga0172381_10001272_pt1 | contig 30008 bp, 31 predicted proteins | sample Leawel6488metaG_FD_119754 | JGI IMG/M metagenome (GOLD analysis project Ga0172381, IMG submission 119754) | Leachate microbial communities from a municipal landfill in Southern Ontario, Canada - Leachate well 64-88 metaG | ecosystem: Engineered > Solid waste > Landfill > Unclassified | place... | reverse complement strand
TTTTTTACCCAAGTTGAATCGGACTCTATCAAATCAGTCCAATTAGTGTCTAAATTGGTTTCATCGCTCGCGGCCAATCTATACTGCGGTTTATTTGCCCCCGTAGACAATTTTAAATCGCCCGCTTTCATCATTTCCAAAGCCCGCTCCTTTTCATACATCCAATGTCTTCCAGTTGGCGGTTTTTGCCCGAATAATTCGTATTCCATTGTTGGACGGATACCGGGCGCGTCAAATGCGTGCCATCTTTCCTCCTTTTTTTGAAATTTGGTAGCAGGAACAATCAAAGCGTCTGCACTTTTTGAATAGCATAAAACATAGCCCACTCCTTGATTCAATGCTTTTACCGCTTCGCGCTCTTGGATGTTCTTTTTAACACGGGAAACAGTAATAGTATTTCTAAAATTTTCTTCACCAAAAATTTCATCCATTAACATCCGCAAATGGTGGACTTCGTTGTCGTCAATGCTGATAAAAATTACGCCATCATCACGCAATAAATTCCAAGCCAATTTTAAACGCGGGTACATCATCGAAAGCCAATCGCTATGATAGCGGCCGTTGGTTTCGCGGTTGGTTTGCATTTTATTGCCGTTGCCGTCAATCTGTCCGGTTTGCTCCAAATATCCTTTCAATGGCGCGGAAAAATCATCTTTATAAACGAAATCGCCGCCCGTGTTATACGGCGGGTCAATATAAATCATTTTTACCTTTTCAAAATATGCCTTTTGTAAAAGTTTCAAAACTTCCAAATTGTCGCCCTCAATAAAAATGTTTTCGCTCTCGTCAAATTTAACGCTCTCGTCTTTTGCGGGTTTTAGGGTTGCTTTGCTGGGAACCAGCACATTTTTAACCGCCCCGGTCTTTCCCGCCCAAGAAAAACTGAATTTCTCAACGCCCGGTTCAAAATCCGCACCCAGCATCTCTTTGAGTTTCTGCCAGTCAATTCTGCCCTCGCAAAACGTCTCCGGCAATATCCGGCTCAATTGTTCCAATTTTTCCTCATTTAAATCGGCGGAAGTCAAATTAACTCTTTTATAATTTTTCTTTTCCATTGATCTATTTTTTTTGACAATACCCATCCATAAGGATTGGGGTCGGCTTTGGTTTCAATTTGCGCGGCGGGGTCGGTTGGCTTTTTGAATTCAATTATTCTTAATCTATTTATAGACATCATGATCGCCGATTGCAAGAAGTGTGGCGCAAAATTTTGAATGATAAACAAAAACAATCCGATACTTGTAATTCACCGAAAAACCGAAATACTTTGAAAGCTTTCTCTTCAATTTGTGAACTTTCGATTGTTTATGATTCTTTTCATCTTTGAACAATTCCAATTTTTCTTTCACTTCCTCTTTCAAAGAATCCTCAAGACAAGCGTATTGTTTTATAAACGATGGTTTATAATCTATATCCATGGCTTCATTTAAATTTTTTTGCCAATTTGTCCAAATCGCCATGGATGGTCGGCTCTTGATCAGCTTTCAACACCGCCATTATCGCCTCTTCCTCGGCAAGCAAACGCAACGCCCGGCGCACCACCGCGGCCTTATTTTCCATTTTCCCAAGCCGAACCTGGGACTCAATAAATTCTTCCAAATCTTTGGTCAAAGGAACCGATAAAGTAGCCATAAAGTATGATATTATAATATGATAATATCATATCAATTTAAATAATCTTGTCAAGATCAAAGCGGGACCCATCACTGGGACAATCGATGCATCGTGGTTTTCGGCCGCAAATTTCACAAGGATTCACCTTGCCGATTACGGCTAAGGTAAAACCTTGCAAAATTTGCCACTTCAATGAGTGGTTACCAAAGCGGAATTTTATTAATATCTAATTCCAAATTATAATTTCGCCGTTAATTTTTTAATTCCCAACCATAACGGCTGATTGTCAATTTTGGTTTCAATTTGGGCGGCGGGTTTGGCGGGTTTGGAAAATTCCAGCGCGACGGCTTTGGTTTCTTTGATGATTGTTTGTTGGTGTTTTTCGATTGCAGGTTTCAAATCGCCTTCGGTTTGGGCAAAAATTGTGATTTTGTCGGCGGGGGTGAAATTCGCGGTTTTGCGGAGTTCTTGAATTTGGCGCATCACTTCGCGGATATTGCCCTCCTCTTTTAATTCGGGAGTGACTGTCCAATCAATTACGACCGGCGTTTTTAATTCCGGGTCGTATTCAATGGTTTTGACATTCACTTCGCCGGCCAAAAGATCACGCAATTCATCGCTTAATTTCTCTTTTCCGGCGACAACCAATTTCGCCAGCGGCTGGCGCACTTTGACTGCGTGCTTGGCGCGCTCGGCCAAAACCAGTGCGGTCAGCTCGCGCACGCGATTCATTTGTTCGCCCAGATTTTTATCAACGATTTTTTTGGAAACGATCGGAAATGGTTCCAAATGCACGGATTTGGCTTTGGAATAATTGTTGCCGTTCAATCCCTGCCAAATTTCTTCGCTCAAAAACGGAATGAACGGCGCCGAAATTTTGGCCAGATTGGCCAAAACATAGGCAAAAATCTTGGCGGCCTGATTTAATTCCGCCGGGCTTTGCGGCTGCTGCAAACGCCGGCGCGATCTTCGCACATACCACAACGATAAATCATTGATCGTGAATGATTCAATCGCCCGCGCCGCAGCCGTAATGTCATATTTTTCCAAATGTTCAGTTGCTGTCGCAATCGTTTTATTAAGGCGCGCCGCAATCCAGCGATCAAGCACATTGACCGGCACCACGGTTGCGGACGCTTTGATTTTAGGAGCGTAGGTTTTCAAAAACACATAGCAATTCCAAAAAGTCATCAAAAATTTCTTTTGCGCCAGGTCAAGATCTTTTTCATTGTAAAGTTTGGGGTCGCCCGGATCATTGACCGTGTAAAAATACCAGCGCACCGCGTCGGCGCTGTATTTCTCCACCATCTCCCACGGATTGATGATATTGCCTTTTGACTTGGACATTTTCTCGCCCTTCTCGTCCAAAACATGCCCCAACGAAACCACATTTTTATAAGGCGCGCCCAAACCCAGCGTCGTGGAAACCGCCAGCAAAGTGTAGAACCACCCGCGCGTCTGATCAATGGCTTCGGAAATGAAATCCGCGGGAAACAATTTGGGCAATTTTTTGGCATTCATCCAATGATCCTGGGCGAAGGGCATCGCGCCGGAATCAAGCCAGCAATCAAGCACTTCCGACGCGCGTTCCATCCGGCCGCCGCATTTGGGACAAAACGGTTTGATGCCGTCAATAAACGGCCGGTGCAGATCAATTTCCATCGCATCGTTAAGCGGCAATTGCTTGAATTCAATCGCCCGCGCCGCGCCGGTGGCGATTTTCTTGATTTTGCCCGCATAACGGTTTTCAATGATCGCGGGCAAATCCGCGCCTTTCAATGTGTGTTCCAAAATTGTCAGCGGCATTTCGTGCGAAACAAAAACAATGGTTTTCCCTTGGTATTTTTTTTCAACTTCGGCAATGAATTCATATACTCGGCGGCACACCGCAACCAAACTTTCGCCTTTCGGCGGCTTGGCATTAAACCGATCATCCTTGGCCGCGATAAAATCCCAAAAAAATTTCGGCGATTGGCCATTAAATATTCCGCTATTCAATTCTCGCAATCGTTTGTCGTAAATGATCTTGGCGCCGGTGGTTTCGGAAATTATTTGCGCGGTTTCTTTTGTCCGCAACAAATCCGAGGAAATGATCAAATCAATTTTTTCTTTGGCCATTTTTTTGGCCGCAACCAAGACCTCTTTCTTGCCTTTCGCGGTCAGCGGCAATGGCGCCGGTTCCGGCCAGCACGACGATATTTTTTTAATTTGCCGCAACGATTCGCCGTGGCGCACAATAAAATAACGATTTTGCGAATAGCGATGGCGCAACAGATCGTCAATTGACCCGATCGCCTCAATGTGGCCGCACACGCAACTCCACACTGGCAGCGGCGTGCCCCAATAACGGTCGCGAGAAATCGCCCAATCCTTGACCTCGCGCAGCCATTCGCCAAACCGGCCGTCTTTCAAATGCGCCGGCACCCAATTGATTTTTTGATTGTTTTTCAGCAAATCATCGCGCAACGCGGTCATCTTGATAAACCAGCTCTTTTTGGCGTAATACAACAACGGCATTTTGCACCGCCAGCAAAACGGATAGTCGTGCTCATAGGGTTCGGTCTTGAAAAGAATACCGCGCTCGGCCAGCTCGTTGATAATCAACGGATCCGCGTCTTTGACAAACATCCCCGCCCACTTGGCCACGGAAAGCATAAACGCACCGTCTTCGCCCACATTCAAAACCACCGGAAATTCCGGCAATCCGTTTTTTTTCAGTTCTTTGTTCTGCGCCTTGATCGCTTCCATGTCCTCGGCGCCAAATGCCGGCGCGATATGGACAATGCCCGTGCCGTCAACCGCGGAAACAAAATCCGCGCCAATCACTTTATAGATCGTCTGTTCCGATTCGGCGCTCGCCGGAAAAACCGCCTGATAGCGCAAACCCGCCAGCTTCTCGCCTTTCATTTCCTGAACAATTTCGTAACCCTCGGCCAACACGGCCACCCGGGTCTTGGCCAAAATTAACCGCTCTCCCTCCTTCGCTGAAGCTCCCTCCTTTGCTAAAGCTTCGGAGGGCAAGTCAGAGGGCAAGCATTGCCCATCCTTCGGTTTTACCAGAACATAATCCAATTTGGGATTGACCGCGGCGGCCACATTGGCCGGCAAAGTCCAAGGCGTGGTGGTCCAAACCAACAGCGAGGTGTTCTTAAATTCAGGATTAAGGATGCGGAATTTAACAAAAATCGACGGATCTTTGACTTTTTGGTACCCCTGCGCCACCTCGTGGCTGGAAAGCGCGGTGCCGCATCGCGCGCAATAGGGCACCACTTTGTAATCCTGGAACAACAGTTTCTTTTCCCAAGCGCGTTTCAAAATAAACCACACCGACTCCATATATTTGGCATCATAAGTGATATAAGGATTATCCATATCCAGCCAATAACCGATGCGCTCCGTCAATTTGCGCCACTCGCCGATCTGCTCAAAAACCGAAGCGCGGCATTCCTGGTTAAATTCCTTGACGCCAAATTTTTCAATGTCTTTTTTGTTGCGAAGTCCCAATTTTTTTTCACTCTGCAATTCCACCGGCAATCCGTGCGTGTCCCAGCCGGCGCGCCGTTGCACGCGAAAACCCGCCATCGTCTTGTAGCGGCAAACCATATCCTTGAACACCCGCGTTTCCACATGATGTATCCCCGGCCGCGCATTGGCCGTGGGCGGCCCCTCATAAAACACAAAATCTTTCTTGCGTTTGGGCGCGCGCTTTACCGACTTTTCAAAAATTAAATTATCCTTCCAAAACCTAACCACCCTCTCCTCCCGCTCCTTAGAATTAAAATTTTGTTCCATAATATAAAATTTAATTTTAAAAGGGTCTAACCCTTTTCAAAAGGGTTAGACCCTTTTAATCATGTTTCTCAAATTTGCTACAATTAGAATGTAGCAAATCCCCCCAATATTTAAAGCCCTTTAAAAAAATAAAACCGAGATTGATTAAATCCCGGCAAGCACCTCTCTGACTTTTTGCGGATCGTTGCAAAAAATTCCGACGTCTGTCCCGATTTCATTTGCGATTGATGCAACTCTTTTCGCCTCGTAAATAAAATCCTTATTGCCACCACCAATATCAAAGTATATCTCTTTGCCCTTGTCCAAGGCATAAGATATTGTTTCTTTGATCTTTGCGGATTGATACCAGCAAGAATTAAAAACAATCCCGGACACATAGTCCATTTCCGAAATTGTTTTTATGGGCATTCCTGAATACGACTCTTCAACCGCCAGAAATATTAATTTTATCTTGAGTGTTTCGTCGCGATTCACGTTTAAGTAAACGAGAAATCGCGCATCCGAAGACAAAATCATCGGTAACGATACATTGTCGGAACAGCTGCTAAAACAATCCTCAAAATAAAACCTTTGGATCGCTTTAAAACATCGCACCATATCGCGCAGAGAGCCCTTGTCAAGGTAAAATACCGGAACACGATCTTGCTGTTTTACCAAATAAACAAAATACCCGAGGAGATATGGCACCTTTTTCCCGCGCACATACGCATCACTAATAGTATCCGCAAAAAAAACATCCGCAGCGACACTAATTTTATCGTCTTTCGCCGATTCAATGTCATCCGGCAAAATCAAATTTAACCCCTTTTTATACAATTTTATCAATTTTCATACCTCCGCACCCGCGGTTTGACTGGCAAAATCATATATAAAATTCCAGCGGTTGTCAATGATGAAAATTAAAAAATAAAAGGGCAAGGACAAACCCCACCCCATTCCTATCGGCTCGCAATCGTACAAGTGTCTTGCTGCGGACACGCATTGCAATACCGGCAGTCACTGCTTTCTCCCGACAATTATTCACCTCCTCTTTTATTTAAACACAAATTGCATATTCTCCCAAAATTGTTTTTTTGTCAAATTTTTAAGTCCGAGTATTTTATCAAGGTTCTCAAAGTCGCTGCCACGGTTGAATTTTGGGTGTTCAACAATTTTATATTTTTGAATTCTGCGGCTAATTTTGTGATTACCTCATCCGCCCAAGAAGGCGTCAAAACCTTGACTCCGCCAAAATCAATTTCAATTATTTCATCGCGGCTCACGCCTTTGATCAAATACGCAAGCATCGCCAAATACGCCTCGCGCCCCGCCGGTCTTGAAATTAACATTTCGCCGAATTTTTTCAGTTCAATTTTCATTAAATTTTAATAATCGCCAAACAACCATTAATTTTTTGCTCCGCCAAACCAACATTAAAATCGTCATTCAATTCGGCGACAGCGTCCCCGGAAATAAACGACAAATGAATTTTTTGATCTTTGACGCTCTCTCTGACAAATTTTAAACCATTGCCGCGCGCTTCCGGCGCCCGCCCGGAAATTTTTTCAAAAAAAGCAACCCTAAACGCCTCTTGATCGTTTTTAATTTCCGGCCTGACCTTTTTCAAAGTTTGCATTATTCCCCGCCCCCGGTCCGCCAGCACAATTTCAATTCCATCGTTTGCGCGCCAATCAAAAAATACTCCGGGAACGCTCGGCCAATTGCCAATATTATGGTCAAAAGAATTATTGCCAATTTCACCGGCAATCGCCGAAACCAAATACGCAACGCCTTCATCAATTTTGCCAATAATCAATAAATCATTAAGCAAATTGTCAAGCCGCGCTTGAAAAACATCTCGCGTGGCGCAATAATAACTTTCGGAAATAGCATCTGTCCCGATATCCAAAACCCATTTCATCGCCAATTTTTCCATATCATTATTTTCCATATCAATTGCCATATCTTGATAATATCAAAATCGCCCACCCCGTCAATCATCTTCATCCGCCCAATAATAACCCAATTTTAGCCAAAAATGAGATACCGTCATATCTTAAATTTTAAAAAGAGCACATTCACCTCCTCTTTTATTTAAACACAAATTGCATATTCTCCCAAAATTGTTTTTTGTCAAATTTCGGTCGCAAAAAAAGCCATATATTCCATTTGGAATATGTGCAAACCGGCGGCATCAAAATACCGGGCGGCAAAATCACAACAAAAAATCCGAATAGTTTTCTTTGTTGACGGTTTCAAAACTTGCTTGCGGATAGGTCTTGCGCCACAATTCCGGCGCGGTTTCCCCGCGGGACTGCCATTTACATTCAAATATGCCAAAAGTGTCCAGACATCGGATGTCTGGACACTTTATCAACTGAATCGGCGAGAATTGAGAGTGGTGCGCCTCTCATTCTCCCCGCTGTAACCTCTGCGGCCTTGTGGCGAAATTAATCGGGAGGTGCTTATGCGCTTTGCCTTGCGACGGCTGGTTTTGCACTAAATCCTCGCTTAATTATTTTTATACACCAAACAACGCAACAATTAAATACCGCGTTTTCATGCAAATATGAGGTATCATCATACCTCATATTTTACAGGGGTTGAACCCCTAAAATTTTCAAATTAATTTCGCAAAACAAATCTTTCGTCTATTACGCCTTGCCCCACATTACCCTTATTAACATAAACTGTCATAACAACATCATCGCCCTCTTTTTCAATCTCGGCAGAATCAATTCTATCACTTGAATCGTATCTATCGCAAATAATTTTTTTCGCTTCTTCTCGTTGATTGTCGGTGATGGAGCAATGCTCGACAAGATTGTAAATAGGATTATCTATATTTTCATTCATTTTTTCCACCATAATTTTTCAAAAATCTTATGGTTTTGATTTTTGATTTTTAATTTCTTTTATGATACCCCCCCCGATGACCAAAAGTCAAATCAATCAAAAGGTTTGAATCTTGTAGGGGCGATTCCATGTAATCGCCCGCATTCAAACCGCATACGGGCGAATGATCATTCGCCCCTACAAATACGAATCAAAATGCAATACGGGCGAAAACATGGTTTCGCCCCTACAAAATACGGCTACGGGCTTGAAATTTAATCAAAATTATTGTAGGGTGGAAATTATGATAAACCAAACACCTAAAAGCGGCATTGCTCCCGTCGCTTCAATTAATCCTCCGCGAACCGGAGAAATTGTTAAAGGTACGATTATCGCCCAGGAGCGGTCTTCATTATATGTTGATTTGGGCGCAATCGGCACCGGCATCGTTTACGGCAAGGAATTTTACGAAAGCAAGGATCGCTTGAAAGACGTCAAGGAAGGCGATCCGATTTCGGCCAAGATCGTCAGCTTGGAAAACGAGAACGGCTATATTGAATTATCCATCAGCGGCGCCACGCGCAAATTAGTTTGGGACGAACTGCGCGAAAGCGCGGAAAACCGCACTCCGGTGAGCATCAAAATTATGGGCGCCAACAAAGGCGGACTGATCGCCAAAGTCGCGGGATTGCCGGCGTTTTTGCCCGTCTCGCAATTAGCCAGCGCGCACTACCCCAAGGTAATGGGCGGCGATCCGGACAAAATTCTCAAAGAACTGCAAAAATTCGTGGGAACCGAACTCTCGGTGCGGATTTTAAATTTGAAACCAAAAACCGGCGAAATCATCTTGTCGGAAAAAATGGCCGAAATGGAACAGCGCGAAGAACGGCTGAAAAAATACCAATCCGGACAAGAAATTGAGGGCGACATCACCGGCATCATGGAATTTGGCATTTTCGTGCGCTTCGGCGCGGAAAGCGTGGAGGGCTTGATCCCGGTGGCGCAAATTCCGCAATCCCAGGCGCAGAACCTCTCCGAAAACTTCAAGATTGGCAAAAAAATCAACGCCAAAATCATTGAAATCAGCAACGGCAAAGTATTTCTATCTTTAAAAAACGCCTCTGAACAAGAGTAAAAAACGGGGAATGATGAAATCACTCTTCAAAAATTTCGCGCTCGTGGTTCTTTTTTTGGTCGCGCTTGCCGGCCTGTTTTCGCTGTTCTCGCAAAAGACCGCCGCGCCGGAAGAAATATCCCTTTCCCAAATGGTTTCCGACATCAATAAATCCGAGATCAAGAATATCGCCGTCACCGGCGATACGCTCACGATAAAATACAACGACGACAAAAATAAAACCGCCAAAAAGGAAACCGACTCGTCCCTCTCGCAAACATTGGTCAACTTGGGCGCCAACAAGGATGCCTTGGCAAAAGTCGGCTTTGAATCCAAGGAAGACACCAGCGCCTGGGTCTGGCTCGCTCCCCTGCTCTACACTTTTGTGCCGTTCATTTTCATTTTGTTTATTTTCGCAATGATCTTTCGCCAGGCCAAAGGCAACGCCATGCAAGCGTTTGATTTCACCAAGGCAAAAGCGCGAATTTTGGGCGGGAACATCAAACAAAAAACCACTTTTGGCGATGTCGCCGGCTTGAAAGAAGCCAAGGAAGAACTGCAAGAAATCATTGACTTTTTGAAAAACCCCGACAAATATCTGAAAATGGGCGCCAAAATCCCCCGCGGCGTGCTGCTGATCGGCCTGCCCGGAACCGGAAAAACCATGCTGGCCAAAGCCATCGCCAACGAAGGCAATGTGCCGTTCTTTTCAATTTCGGGATCGGAATTCATTGAACTTTTCGTGGGCGTGGGCGCCAGCCGCGTGCGCAGTTTGTTTGAGCAAGCGCACAAAGTCAAACGGGCCATCATCTTTATTGACGAAATTGACTCCATCGGCAAAACCCGCGGCGTCGGCATGACCGGCGGCCACGAAGAACGGGAACAGACCTTGAATCAAATCTTGGCCGAAATGGACGGCATTGAAAGCGGCGAAGGCATCATCGTTCTGGGCGCCACCAATCGCCCCGAACATCTGGATCCGGCATTGGTGCGGCCGGGAAGATTTGACCGGCGCATTGTTTTGGAACTGCCTGATGTCAATGATCGCGAAGCGATCTTGGCAATCCACTGCCGCCAAAAACCGCTGGCCAAAGATATTAATCTGCGCGAAGTGGCGGAACGCACGCCCGGATTTTCGGGAGCCGACCTGGCCAATGTTGTCAACGAAGCGGCATTGCTGGCCGCAAAACGCGACAAATCCGAAACGGCGCAAAACGAGCTTTTGGAATCAATTGAAAAAGTGATGCTCGGTCCCGAAAAAAAGAGCCACCTGCTTTCCACCGACGAAAAAAAGATCGCCGCCTATCACGAATCCGGCCACGCGCTGGTTTCATCGTCTTTGCCCGGCACCGAACCGGTGCGAAAAATTTCCATCATTTCGCGCGGCATGGCCGCCGGCTACACATTGAAAACCGCCATTGAAGAAAAAAAATTGCGCTCCAAGAATGATTTTAATTCCGAAATCGCCACGCTTTTGGGCGGCATGGCCGCCGAAATTTTGATTTTCGGCCAATCATCCACCGGCGCGTCCAACGATCTGCGGGTGGCTTCCAAAATCGCCCGGAAAATGGTAAAAGAATATGGGATGTCGCCATTGGGTCCGATTGTTTTCGGCGAAAAAGAAGAGTCAATATTTTTGGGACAAGAATTTGAAGGCCCGCGCAACTATTCCGAAGCGGTGGCCGCAAAAATTGACGACGAAATCGCCAAAATCATCAAAAACGGCATGGAGTCGGCGCAAAAGGTGCTTAATGAAAAACGATCAACATTGGAAAAAGTCGCCCTGCGGCTGATTGAAAAAGAAACCATTGAAAAAGAAGAATACGAAAAATTAATCGGCATTGTGAAAAAATAAGCAATCGCTCCACGGTTGCTACGGGCGTGTAGCTCAGTGGTTAGAGCATCAAACTTATAATTTGAGGGTCGATGGTCCGATCCCATCCACGCCCACAGAGATAAAAATACGGGCAGTTGGCGCAGGGGTAGCGCACTACTTTGACATAGTAGGGGTCACAGGTTCAAATCCTGTACTGCCCACACTTTGACTTTTAGGCAAATTTAGTTTAGAGTAAGCACTTGTTAGGTAAAAATCCAAAATTAAGCATTAATCAATAACTATGGAAAATCAAATTGCGGAATTTACGCTGCCGAATAAAAAGACCACCCTGCCCGTTATCAAAGCCGGCGACACGGTGCGAGTTTATCAAAAATACAAAGATAAGGACAAGGATAAAATCCAAATGTTTGAAGGCCTGGTGATGTGCCGCAAACACGGCAACGAAACCGGCGCGGCCATCACGGTGCGCAAGATCGCCTCGGGCGTGGGCGTGGAAAAAATATTCCCCCTGCACTCGCCCATCGTTGACCATATTGAAGTGATCAAAATCGGCAAAGTCCGCCGCGCCAAGGTCTACTATATGCGCACCGCCAAAGGCAAAAGATCGCGTATCAAGCGGATTGAAGCCAAAACTCCGGCGGCAAAAGAAGAAACCAAAAAGCAAGAGGTCTAAAAAGCTTCTTGCTTTTTCTTTATTTTTCTATAAACTATCAACTGTTGACCATTGCTGCCCGGGTGCTGAAATTGGTATACAGGCTGGTTTGAGGTACCAGTGGGGAAACTCGTGCGAGTTCAAGTCTCGCCCCGGGCACAAGTAGTTGATGGGCAAATTAGTGATGAGTTGATGAGAAAATTCAAATTCGCATTTTTCTCATCAACTCATTACTCATAACTCATCAACTATTCTCGGGCGATTAGCTCAGCCGGTAGAGCGACTCATTTACACTGAGTAGGCCAGGGGTTCAAGTCCCTTATCGCCCACAGCAAATTTAAAAGGAGGAATAGACATCTGTATAAAACCGAAGAACAAGATTTTGGATCCCGCAAGCGCAGAAAAACCTCTTTCCAAAGAACTCCCGGCCAAGAAAGCTCTTGGAAAACCAACCTTGCAATATTGGTACTGATGGCCATAGCGCCGCTCTTAGGCGCATACATTTATTACGCTCCGGAATAGAAAACTACTTTCTATTTTTTGCTTTTTAGAGGGAAAAGTGCTATGAATAACCTGTTGCCTATTTCGCAATCGGTTGTTTTTTTATTTGTATTTGCATTTCCTCATCAACTCCCCGCTCATCAACTAATCTACTACCCATGGTGGGATGCCAGAGTGGCCGAATGGGACGGTTTCGAAAACCGTTATGCCCGAAAGGGTATCGGAGGTTCGACTCCTCCTCCCACCGCGTAAATAGTTGATGAGTTAATGAGCAATGAATTAATGAGCAAAAATACACAAACTCAAATTCGCATTCCGCTCATCAACTCATCACTCACCAACTAACTTACTATCCATGTCCTTTTTCTCCAAAAAACCGCCGGCCGAACCTCAAAATATTGACGAGGTTTTGGCACAATTCAGTGCGTTGAAAGAACAATGCGCGCAATTAAGCGAGGAAGTGAAAAATTTAAAAAAAGACAATTTGCGCAACATTAACAAAGTCGGCATCACCCGCTTCAATCCGTTTGGCGACTCCGGCGGCAACCAAAGCTTTTCGCTGGCAATGCTTGACGGCAATAACTGCGGCGCGATTATCACCAGCTTGTTTTCCCGCGACGGCAACCGGGTCTATGGCAAACCCGTGGAAAACGGCGCATCAACCTATGCCCTGTCGGAGGAAGAAAAAAAGGCGATAGAACTTGCGCAAAGCGCAAAACAACCGAAATAACAAAATTTATAATTTTTAATTTGAAATTTTTAAACAAGATCTAATTTTAAAATTTTTAAAAATTAATCCATTAAAAATTGTTTTCAAATTAAAAATTTCAAATTAAAAATTATCCGATGGTTTCCAAAACTGATAAAAACTTAATAACTCGCCCCCCCGTCGTGGTCGTGATGGGCCATGTGGATCACGGCAAGACCTCCATTTTGGACTACATCCGCAAAACCCACATTGCCGACCGGGAATCCGGCGGCATCACCCAGCATATCGGCGCATCCGTGGCCGAATTCAAAGGCAAGACCATCACCTTCATTGACACCCCCGGCCATGAGGCGTTTTCGCAAATGCGGTCGCGCGGCGCCAAAATCGCCGATATCGCGGTTTTGGTCGTGGCCGCCGAAGAGGGCTTCAAACCCCAAACCAAAGAAGCGGCGGCGGCAATTAAACTGGCCGGTATTCCCGTGATTGTGGCCATGAACAAAACCGACCTGCCCGCGGCCAATATTGAAAAAGTGAAACGCGATTTGCAGAAAGAAGAACTTTTGGTTGAGGACTGGGGCGGCAATGTTCCGGCGATCAGCGTTTCGGCAAAAACCGGCGCGGGCATTGATAATTTGCTGGAAATGATTTTGCTCGTTGCGGAAATGGAAGACCTGAAAGCTGATCCGGACGCACCCGCTCAAGGAATCATTATTGAGTCGTCGCTTGACCATCGCCGCGGACCCAGCGCCAGCATTTTGCTCCAAAATGGCACCCTCGTCCCGGGAACGATTGTTTCCACTGATTCGGCTTTCGGAAAAATAAAATCGCTGGAAGACACCCGAGGCGCAAAAATTGATAAACTCTACCCTTCCCAACCGGCGGTCGCCATCGGATTTGACGAAGTGCCGATGATCGGCGACAGTTTTGGGGTGATGGAAAGCTTGGAAACCGCGCACGATTTTGTCACCGCCAAACAAAGAACAATCCAAAAAAATGCGGCCGAAAAGATTGAAACCGCGCCCAAAGACAACCAAAAGACCATCAATATCGTTTTAAAAGCCGATGTTGCCGGATCGCTTGAGGTCTTGAAAGAAACCATCGGCCAGATCCCCGCCAACGACGATGTCGCGCTCAAGATAATCGGCACCGCCGCCGGCGAGATTTCCCTCAACGACATCAAAATGGCGCGCAGTGGCAACGCGGTCATCATCGGTTTTCGCGTGAAAATCAACCCCGATGCAAAGGCTATGGCGGAAAAGGAAAAAATTCGCGTGATGAATTTTGAGATCATTTATGAAATGATTGAGTGGCTGCGCGGCTATATGGAAAAAGCCAAGGTGGCGCAAATCGTGCGCAAAGATCTGGGAAAAATGAAAGTGCTGTTGAGCTTCTGGGCGGAAAAAAGCCGCCAGATCGTGGGCGGCAAGATCACCGAAGGCGAGGTCAAAAAAGGCGTGAAAATTGAGGTCTTCCGCAATGAAAAAATGGTTGGCCAAGGACGACTCATCAACCTGCAAAAAAACAAAAAGGATATCGGCCAGGCCGGCAAAGGCGAAGAAGTGGGCATCCTTTACGAAGGCCAAGAAAAAATCCAAGAAGGCGATTATCTGGTATTCTATGTTCAAGAAAAAAGCTTTTGAGAAAATTACTAAATTCCTAAATTACCGAATTACTAAATAAATGTCAAAATTCCTAAATTTTAAAATTAGAAATTAGAAATTTAGGAATTATTTCCCCATGGATCACCGCACGGAAAAAATTGAATCGCTGATGCAAACCATCCTGGCCGAGATGATCGCCCGCGATTTTCAGGCATCCCGCGAAACGATAATTTCCATAACCAAAATCAAATTAAGCGGCAACCAGCAGGAAGCCAAGGTCTACATCAGCGTCCTCCCCGACCAAAAACGCGACCTGGTGGTGAACGCCCTGGAAAAAGAAGTCATTTTTTTTCAAAGGGCATTGAACAAAAAAATGCGGATCCGCCCGGTGCCCAAAATCATTTTCACGCCCGACGCCAACCCCGCCCAAGCCCAGCAAGTTGAAACCCTCTTAGAAAATTTAAAAATGAAAAATCAAAGTGAAAAATGACAATTAAAAATTCAAAATTATCAAATGTTAAAATGAAGTGCCAACGAAATTTTAACTCCAAAATTTTACATTTTGATTTTTAAATTTTCAATTTAGTCAACGGAAAGCGGAACAAGCGCCAGCAATTGAAAAAACAAGGGGAATATATTAAAGTAAGACATAATTATTATGGCCGGTTAGCCAAGTAGCAAGGCGACAGTCTGCAAAACTGTTATACATGAGTGCGATTCTCATACCGGCCTCAACAAATTTTGCGAACAAAATTTGCAGTAATTAGTAATTGGTAATTTGTAGTTGAAAATGCAAAATACCTCAAAAATCTAAAAAGCAAAATTTGTTCCCAAACCACAGATTACTCACACAAATTACTGAATTCGCCCGAGTGCTGGAATTGGCATACAGACAGCACTTAAAATGCTGCGAGGGTAACCTCATGTGGGTTCAACTCCCACCTCGGGCACAAAATCTAAAAAAATATGTTGGTACAAAAATTCAATGACTTCTTGCAATCGGTTGATCTTAAATTTTATCGTGACAAATATCAACCGATTAAAATTGTGGAAATGGATTTGCCAAAAGAAATCCAAGCCATTGATTTGCTCTATGAAATATATTGGGATAAAAAAGAATTTTTAAGTTTTGAAAAATTTTACGAAGAATATTCAAAAGAATATAAATCTGACATTAAAAAATTCCAAGAAAAAACAGGAATGTGCGAAAAATGCTTCAGCAAGGGATTACCGGCAAGAATTTATAGAACATGGGCAAGTATCGTTACTCAAATACACGCTGGTTATGTAGCCGAGTCGGTCTTTGGCAAAAATACGGTGGCAATGTCAGGCGAGCTTGACCACAAAGGAGCTGATTTTCAGATAAAATATCAAGATAAAATTTTAAACTACCAAGTTAAGAAAAAATCTTTTAACAGAGAAGTGCGTCAAGAAAAACCGAAGGTAAAAAATCAACCGCAAGAAGAATTTATAGACATCAAATATGAAGTTCCAAGTAGCGATTATTTTAAAAATCCAAAAAGAAAAGATGGCGAATACAAACTTCCCTATAAAAGATTTCAAGAAAATAAAGAATTAAAAAGATTGCCAAACGGGTTTGTTGTTTTCACCTCTTACGCCTTTGAACAAAAGAAAAAAGAATTGGACCAAACTTTAAAATAATTTTGCAATGGGTTTTTTATCGTCTATCATTCTTTCCGCCAATCTCACATAATCAGGATTAATCTCAAAGCCAATATACGATTGACCCAGTTCTTTCGCCGCGGCACACTCCGAACCAGTACCGACAAAGGGCACCAATACAATGCCATTTTTTTTTGGCATTGCCGATTTTATCAATTTTTTGCACAATTCATACGGTTTTTGTGTGGGGTGTTTCATTATTTCATGACCCTCGTGATTTTTTAATTGCCGCGGCTCATAAACGCCATCGCAGGTTTTGCACAAAAACCACCTCTCAACCATTCCCGCGCCGCCGGCAAGAGCGGGAATTTTAATAACATCCCGCGGCAAAGCCCCGCCCTCATGGGCGTTATAAACAGTATCAACGCCTTTGCCGCTGAACCGTCCCAACGTTCCTTTCCGCACTTTTCCCGCGGCTCCATTTAAAAAACCTTCCGTGTATGGCTCCCTCACTTCATCCCGATTAAAAATCGGCTTATTTTTCCATGCGCAAATTATGGCTTCATGGCTTCTTTGCCAAAAATTAAGCGGCGCAACATTTTTATTCGTATAATGCCAAATCAACCACCGCTTTTGTATCGAAATTTCAACGGAAAGATATGCCAAAATCTCGCTAAAACCGTAAATAAACATTGTCCCGTTCGGCTTTAATATCCTTATGCTTTCATTTATCCAGCTTTTACACCATGCCACATATTCTCCAATTTCTCGCTTATCAATATTGTTGCCAAAATCCTTGCCGATATTATAAGGCGGATCGATCACGATAACGTCGCAACTTTCGTCGGGTAATTTTTTTAATTCTTGGACAGCATCCCCCAAAATCACTTGATTTAACGGCAGTTTTTCTTCCCTCTTAATCTCTCCTGTTATTATAAATTCATCCACCGCCGCACACCCATCATTTACCAAGAGCGAATATTCAATTACCGGTTTTTTGGCGATATTAATCGCCCGAACCTTGTTTTTTGTTTTTTTCAAATAACCGCCCTTCTTAAGTTTTGAAATATGAAAATTAACGGTTGAAACGGAAGCAAGATTAAGATGTATTCTGATCTCATCAAATGAAGGCGCGTAACCTTTTTTAGTTGAATATTGCTCAACAAAATCAAGAATCTCTTTTTGGCGTTTAGTAAACATAATTTTAAAAATATTTTTGCCTTTAAGCATACATTTATTATAATAGAACAAAAATAGAAAATCAAAACCGGTTATCCCCAACCAACACATAACAAAAAACCGCCCTTCGCTTATCGCTTTGGACGGTTTTTTTGTTTTTAATTACTTTTTTAAAATTTCCACGTAGGCGTATTTGACGCCGAAGTTTTTGGCTTGTTCGTAGGTTGGGAACCAGATATCAAACTGGTAATCGCTCTTGCGCCAGTGCATCCGATCCTCCACCGAAAACACTTTATTGCCGTACAAGTCGGGAATCCGAATCTGGGTTCCAAACGGCAAGCCGTTGTTGGCGACGATGCCATCATACACATAGGTTCCGTTGGCCGTAATGAACGGCGTGCTGTCGGTTTGGGCGACGGTGCTGGAATAGGCGGTCAAAACCACTTTTATCCGGCGAATCGCCTCCACCGGGGCTAACGCCTGGTTATCCTTGGAACAAACATCCTCATCGGTTTTAACCTTCAAAAGAATCGCCTGCGAAACCATCGGTCCGCAAAGCGCCAGTTCGGGCGTGTCGCCAAAAATCACCATTTGATCCGATTTGCCCAAGGCGACAACCTGCGCTTCAACGCCGCTGAACCGAAAACCCAGGCACATACTTGAAAATCCTAATGTGAAAATGAGCAAACTCTTACTCCATGCGGGACATGTCAAGCAAATACACATAATTTATATCTAGCGCATAGATGCCTTTCTATACTACCGTTAGGAATTTTGCGCCTCGCAGAAGCTGTTTTTGCCTTATTTTACCCCTAAAATCAAAATAAAGCGCAAAATCCGGAAATTCAATTTGACCCGTCTATTGTATTCCAATCCTGCCGATTTGTCAAGAGTGCATCAAGATTAAATCATTATCATTTTTGCAAAAAAACTCGCAACAAAAAAACGCCGGTTCGACGCTTTTTCAAACAAAATTTAATTATTTTATCTTTTTATTTTTTCCATTTCTTCTTTTACCGTTTTTTCGTCGCTCCACGGAATTTTTTTGCCGCCGGCAACGCACATTGAATCCTCGCAACCCTTGCCGGTAACTAAAACTATGTCCCCGGAATTCGCCAATCGCAAAGCTTCGCCAATCGCTTCTCTCCGGTCAACGATCTTTCTAACATTTTTTCCGTCCCCGGCAATTTCATCAATAATCGCCATCGGAGTTTCATCATAAGGGTCTTCATTGGTCACAATCACTTGATCGCAATACTTTTTAGCCAAACTCCCCATCACCGGCCGCTTCCATTTGTCCCGGCCGCCGCCGCACGCGCCCAGCACGCAGATCAATTTGCCGCCGCCAATGTTATTTTTCATCGTTTGATATGCCTTTTCCAATGAATCGGGCGTAACCGCATAATCAACAAACACCCGGAAAGGATCGGACAAAACTTGATCCATCCGGCCCGGAATCACCCCGATTTTCTTTAAAGCATCGCGGCAAACATCCAACCCGATCCCAAGCGATTGCGCCGCGCAAATCGCGGCCAGCGCGTTGTGAACATTGAATTCGCCGGGCAATTTCAAATTAAACTCCATCTCGCCCACCCTAAATGATGAACCGGCGATGGTTGTTTCCACATTTTGCGCAATTACAATTTCCGCGCCAGCCGGATCGCAGCCGGTAATCTGCAACCCGTAAACATATTTCTTTTGAGCGCCAAACTCAACAAAAAACTCGCAATTTTTATCGTCGCCGTTAATGATATGGATTTTTTTGCACGCCGCAAACAACCCGCCCTTTGCGGCCAGATACTTTTCAAAACTGCCGTGCGACTCAATGTGCTCGGGGGTCACATTGGTAACTACCGCCGCGGCAAAATCAATGAACCGATGGCGGTGCTGTTTGATGCCTTCGGAACTGACTTCAACCACCGCGTATTGGCATTTTGCCGCCGCCGCATCGTGCAAAAGTTTTTGCAACGCCAACCGGCCCGGCATGGTCATTCGGGATCGGTTTTTCCAAATTTTATCGCCGATCTGAAACTGCACCGAAGACGACACCGCCGTCTTGAACCCGGCTTCCTCCAATATTTTGGCAATCATCATCGCGGTCGTTGATTTGCCGTTGGTTCCGGTCACGCCGATAACCTTCAACTTGCGCGACGGAAAACCATAGCGCACCACACCCAAAAACGCCATCGCAAAATGATACCCGGACAAAGCGAATTCCGGCATCATCCTTTTGACCGCCATTTTAATCTGATTTATGATCGCCATATCCCAATTATACCCAAAAGGTTGCAAAAATCAAAAAATGTGATATACTTCCGTTTGTTACTGAAATAAGAATCCTCTCCGATTTATTTTGAAATTGGAAATTGGAAATTTAGAAATTTTTTAAATATATGCCAATCATCAAATCCGCCAAAAAAGCCCTGCGCCAAAATGCCACGCGCCGAACGAAGAACAAAGTCGTCAAACAAAAGCTGAAAGCAATCCTGAAAAACGCGCGAAGCGCGGCCACGGCCAAAAAGACCGGCGACGCCGAAAAGAATTTACCGGCCATTTACAAAGCCCTGGACAAGGCCGCCAAAACCGGCGTCATCAAACCCAATGCCGCCGCGCGCAATAAATCGCGAATCGCCAAACTCTTGGCAAAAACCATATAATCATTCTGGCCATATAATCATTTAATCATCCAAAAAACCGCGAAAGCGGTTTTTTGGATCCCCTGATTAAATGATTATATATTTGCAATCAACAAATCAAGCCCGGATTCCGGCACCAGCTTGCCGGTCTTAATATCAAAATCCGCTTGGCAAACCTTGCGGTAAATACCAGCCAATTCATTTAACCCAAACCGCCGCGCTTGTGCGACAGTTTTGCCAAAAACATAAGGATGAATACCCAATCGGCCGGCGCTGCCGGCCCCGCCGCTGGCTTTTACCAAAAGCAAATTCCGAAATTGCGACGCCATCATCGTTAGAAGATAAAGCGGATGATCGCCCTCGCCGATATGTTTTTTTACCAGCAACAAGGCCTGTTTTTTGTCGCGCGCGGCCACCGCGTCAACGGTTTGAAAAATATTACTCTCCGCAACCGCGGCGACACCGTTTTCAATATTGCGCGCGGTTATTTCCCGGCCGGCGCAAAAATGCGCCAATTTTTGAATTTCATTTTCCAGCACCCAAAGATCGTTGCCGGCGCGCGCCGCCAGCAATTGCACCGCTTGCGGACAGATCAAGCTTCCCAACCGTTTAAATTCGGCGGCAATCCACAAATTCAACTGCGGCCCGTCCAGTGGCGCAAATTCCTGGGCTTGGCCACACTTGACCAGCGTCTTCAACAAACGATCGGCCTTCAAAACCTTTCCCTCTTGGCAAAAAACAATATTGTGTTCGGAAGCCGCAATTTCTTTGATTTTTTCAATCACCAATTCTTTGAATTCCTTATTGGAAATCGGATTTTTAACGACAAAAAATTTTTTTTCGCCAAAAAGAGAATTCTGTCGCAACCCCAAAAAAAAATCTTGACTGGCGGAATTTAACGCATCAAAAACCGAAAAATCCAGCCCGCGGGTCTGTTTTTTGTATTCTTCAATTATTTGCTCCAGCTTCCGCTTAAGTCGAAAAGTGTCCGCACCATAAAGAAAAATCAACATAGCTTTTTAATTCTTAAATTACTGAATTTCTAATTTTTAAATAAACGCCAAAATTTAAAAATTATAAAATTACTTTGAATTACGAAACGCATTCATTCCTCCTTTTTAAAAGGAGGTGGCGCGTAATCGCGCCGGAGGATTTTTCCGAATTACGATAAATTAAAATCCCTCCCCCTAACGGGTACTCCCTTTTTCAAAGGGAGAATAAATCCAAAAATCCAATTTCGTAATTCAAAGAAATTATACATTAATTCAGAAATTAGAAATTCAGTAATTTAAGAATTTCGTAACCAACAAAACCTCGCTCATCACAAGGCTAAGAAAAATATATTTCAAACCCCTCTACTTAATGATGTTGCGCACTTTTTCAATAATCTCTCCCGGCGTGAAATGGGCCTTAATCAGGTAATCGACCGCGCCCAGATTCAACCCCTTATCAACATCTTCTTTCTGCCCCAGGTTGGACAGCACGATCACCGGAATCGCCGCGATGAAAGGATCCTCTTTTTTTTGCGCCAACACCTCAAATCCGTCAATTCCGGGCAAAATCAAATCAAGAAGAATCAAATCCGGTTTGTCTTCTTTGATTTTTTGCAATCCTTGCTCGCCATCGGCCGCCTCCACCACCTCATACCCTTCGTTTGACATTTTTTTGACGATCAGTTCCCGCAAAAATTTGTCATCTTCAACTATTAGAATTTTTTTTGCCATATTGTTTATTGATAAAGCAAACTCTCTCAATCCGCGCGATTGATGTATTTGCTTATTTTTTCCACCACTTCCTTGGGATCAAATTCCGTCTTGACAAGCCAATCAACCGCACCCAATCTTTTGGCTTTCTCCAATTCCAACGGCTGGCCGGAATTGGAAATGATAATCACGGGAATTTTGGCCAATCCGGAATCTTTTTTCATTTCCGCCATCACTTCAAACCCCCCCATTCGCGGCATTACAATATCAAGCAAAACCAAATCGGGAACGATTTTTTTCATTTTTTCAATACCTTCAAGACCGTCCATCGCCAAAGCCACCTCATACCCCACTCCGGCAAGTTTTTTCCCCAAAAGCTTGATAATCAGCTCTTCGTCTTCAATTAACAAAATCTTTTTCATATTCCTTTTAATATTGTATCTCTTATCCCAAAAAGACACAACCGGCATTATTGAAGAATGCTATCCGCTTCCGCCGAAGGGATGGTAAAACAAAATACCGTACCTTTGCCCTCGCGCGAATCAAACCATATTTTCCCGCCGTGGGTTTCAACAATATTTTTGGCAATGAACAATCCCAACCCCGTGCCTTCGGTTTCCATGCGCACCGCATTGGAAGCGCGGAAATACTTGGTAAAAATACGATCGGTTTGCTCGGCCGAAATACCCATGCCGGTGTCGCGCACCGTCACTAACACACCGTCGTCCTTTTGCCCGATTGACACCGAAATCTTTCCTCCGGCCGGCGTGTATTTCAATGCGTTCTCAATCAGATTGGAAACTACCAACTTCATTTTTTCAACATCAATTTTAACTTGGGGAATGATTTCCACCGGCCCCTCGTAATCCAGCGCGAGATTCTTTTGTTTGGCGATATCCGCATAATTGACAATCAGCGATTGGACAAGGACAGTCATATCGGCGGCGACAATATTGTATAAATGCCGGCCCTCTTCAATCCGAGTGACATTAAGCAAGTCGTTAATCAAATTGATCATCCTTTCGTTGGATTTGTAGGTCTTTTCCAAAAACTCGCGCTGCTCTTCGGTGATCGGCCCAAGATCGCCGTCCAAAATCATCCGCAACGTCCATTTGATCGCCGATATTGGCGTGCGCAGCTGATGCGCCGCAATTGAAACAAATTCGGTTTTCATTCTTTCCACCATCTTTTCGCGACTGATATCGTGCACGATTAACAAAACCCCCACCTTGTTGCGCTGACCGGAAATTTCCAGCAAACTAACCTCAAATACCGCTTTTTCGCTGATAAAAAGTTCTTTACGGGCGATTTTTGTTAAATCTCCACCCAATAAATCAACCAATGGCTTAAAACCGACGACCTCGCCAAAATCCGCAATTTTTTTGCCGATTATCCGCTTGGCATCTTCTTTGCCCACGCCAAAAAATAGCCCCATTTGCGAATTGACCAGCGCCAAACGATCAACGGAATCAAAAAGCATCAAACCATCAGTGAAATTGGTGATAATCGCCAGCGTCTTTTCTTTCTCTTCTTCGGCGCGGCGGCGCAAGTCCTCCATATCTTCCAACATATTCATCAACGCCATACGGGAATTTTCCGATTCTTCAATTTTTTTCTGCAATTCGCCCGTGCGTTCTTTGATTTGTTTTTCAAGATCTTCGGCTTGATCGCGCAATTCCTTGGTTTTTGCGTTAATCCTAATCTCCATCACGCTCCTGGTTTCTTCAAGCTGGCCCCGAACTTCGTCGAGTTCACAAAATTCATCATTCTTCCGTTCATTTTTACGCGGAATATCCCCTTGCTTTTGAATGCCGGAAATCGCAACCTCATCTTTGGCGGCAACCGCCGGACGCAAAGGACGAGGCACGTCGCTGATTTTTATTTTAAGATTTTGATTCATTTTGTTTATTGAAATCGTATCAATTAACCGTCGTTTTTACCGCCGCCAGCGCGCAATTTTTCTATTTCCTTTTTTAATTCAATCATTTTAAGTTCGCGGCCGACGGTGATTTTCTGAAATGTTTCCAGATCTTTAATCTTGGTTTCCAACTCATTGGTGCGCGCAACAACCCTTTGTTCCAATGTTTGATTCAATATTTCCAATTCCCGGGTACGAGCGCTTACCCGCACTTCCAAAATTGAATTCACTTCTTCAAGATTCAATTTGGCGCGTTCCAACTCGTTGGTTCTTTCGGCAACTTTTTGTTCAAGCAATTCTTTTTCGCGATATTCCTTAATCGTGCTTTGTATCAACGCATAACCAAAAACGCAAAAAAGAACAAACAAAACAAAAAGCAACGCCTGTTGCCACAAGAAACCCACAAAAAAAGGCATCACCACCAAACTGGCGCCCATCAACCCCACAAACACTTCCACCAATATTATTTTTATTCCAAACAATTTGTCGCTCGCGGCGCAATAAACAAGATACCCCAGCAACACCACAAGAATATAGTCCGCAAAAAGCGCGAAAAAACCGATATATCCCCACAACTCGCCCAACGCCGGACCGACGATATTAAACAACAAATTAAAAAAACTGAAAATGCCGGCCGCCAGCGCGACAAAGCGCGCCTTCTGCCGGTTTTGCCCATCGGCCAAACGCCGGTTGCGCGACAATTCAAAAAAAGAAAATCCCTGCGCCAGCAATGCGGCGGCGGCATAAACCCAAAACAACGGTCCGGGAGATATCCAAGAGGCCACCGGCGCAATCTGACTGAAACCCACGCCTTTAACAACCAATGGAGTGAATGAAATCACGAAAAAAAATGTCCAAATTGCGATATTGAAATGTTCCTTCCGGCGCTGGTTCGGATCCAAAGGATTGGCCGCGGGAAAATTCAACGAAAACGCATAAAATATCGCAAAAAATACCGCCAGCAACGCGTACATTCCCCGAAACGCCCACAAAACGGCATCGGATGGCAAAAGAGCGAAGTCAGCCGCTTGCGCGCAAATAAAATCCAGGTCAATCCAAAGCAAAACAAAAAAAGCGCCCAACAAAAACGCCTGTCCGGGACGAGTGCGCCGATTGGCGGCAAACGCCCATAAAATCAACTCCAACCCGACTGCATTGATCAAGAACAGTAGCAGTTTGTTGATAAGCGCGGAAACATTAATTACATCAATGAAATCCATAACTAAAAAATAATAAATCCGAAGCACGAATATCAAAATCCGAAACAAATACGAATATCAAAGCCATAATGTTCAAAACAAAATGCAAAATTTCGTTTTAGTCATTTAAGAATTAAAATTTCAATATATTGTTTCGGATTTCAAAATTCAATATTCGAACTTGCGTTTCTCTTTTTATAATAACACAAAAAAACCTCCGCCAAAATCATTTCCGCGCGCAACGCTATTAAAACAGCGTGCCATTCCGGCCGCCGCCATCCGGCGGCAAACGCTTGGCCAAGCTGGCCAACCCCAATTCCAAAAGCGCGGCAGCGGGACGCGAACCGGAAAAATTATTAAATTTGCATTTTTCCAAAACCTCCCCCATCGGCGCGTCGCTGCGCATTGTGGTCAATTTTTTAAAACCGATTATTTTTTCCTGATTTTCCAAAAGGATATTTTTAATTTTTTCAAACCGCGCGCCGACCTCGCCGCAAAAACCATTTTCCTTTTTACGGGCGGATGCAAATGCGTTTTCCAAATTGCCGCATTTTTCCAAAATTTCCACCGCGGCCTTGGGACCGATTCCGGGAGCACCGGGAATATTATCCGAACTGTCGCCGGACAACGCCTTCAATGCCGGAATTTGCGCCGGCATAACGCCAAATTTTTCTTTTACCGCCGCGGCATCGTAAAGCAAGGCATTTTTAATCCCGCGATTGACGATAAACGCTTTTACGCGCTCATCCACCAATTGCAAGCTGTCGTAGTCCCCGGTCAAAATAAAAAAATCAATTTTACCGCAGTCCGCTTGCGCGCGCGCCGAAGCGATCACCGACGCGATCAAATCATCGGCCTCAAATCCCTCTTGGGAAAAAACCGCGCACCCCAAATCCGGCAAAAGATCTTGCGCGATTTTCAATTGCGGAATCAAATCCGGCGCCGTCGCCGGCCGCTGGGCTTTGTAATCCGCAAACTCCTTGTTGCGAAATGTTCCGCCCTTGGTGTCAAAACACACCGCAACATAATCCGGCCGAAAATCCTCCACCGCGCGCAGCAACGCCAGCACAAACCCTTGCACCGCCCCCACCGCCTGGCCGTTTTTATTCGTCAGCGGCGGCATCGCATGAAACGCCCGATGCGCCACCGAATTCCCGTCAATCACCAAAAATACTTTGTTTTTAACCCTTGACAACATAATTCCAAATGATATAATTAATTTACTAAACGTAAAACGGATTCTACACGAGTCCGTTTTTGTCTTTATCGGATGGCATTGTTAGCAAATATTTAAGATACTCAAAATCCCGGAAATTGTTGCCGGCAAATTGCCTGATTTCCCGCGCCGTCCTCGGCCCACGAGATAGCACGGTTATCTCTTTACTTTCATTTTTCAAATATTTCAAAACCGGAAGAAAATCACCGTCTCCGGAAAGTATTACCGCGCCACCAAAATACAAAGCCCGCGATATTTCATATTTATCTTTCAGGTAACCCAAAAGCTTTTGGTAATCAATTTTCCAGCCCAAGCTTTTTTGACCGCCATAAAAAAGATTGGCCGCGTCAATAAACGCATAATTATTTTCCTTTTTCAACATATTCTCCCCAATTATTCCCCATCTTATCCACCTTCAATTATACCTCAAACGCAACCTGTTTGCCATACAAAAAAACTTGCGGAGATCTAATCTCCGCAAATTTTTGAAAATAACAAAATGCAATCACTCAATTTCGGATAGAATCTTGGCAATCTCGGCTTTCTGCCCCTCGTCGCCCCGGGTTTTGAGGTAAGCAATATGCTCGTCCAAAACCTTTTTGGCCGCCGCTTGCGCGCGGGATTTGAAATCTTCGTCGGCCGCGTGCGCCTTGGCGATTTGTTCCATCGCCACCTTTTTATCCTCATCCGATTTTTCCGCTAACCCATTGAGCGTTTTTACTTCCTCCTCGTTTAGCACCTTAACCAACTCCGTCGCCACCGCCACCTGCTGAACTCCGGCCAAATCGTTGAGCGCGTCCTTGGCCTCCGCCTCGGTAAATTTGAGAATTATGTAAACCATGGTTAACGCTTCTTGAATTTGTTGATTATTTGTTGCCATATTATAAATTTAATCTTTATCAATACTAATCACCTAAACGCGCATTCAGCAAACCGCTTAAAGCAGTAAGAATGGCAGTACCCATCGCTGGAACAGTAAAACGCCCATCTGCGACGATACAATTGCCAGTGTTTGTTCCATTTGCAATCCCAAGCGCAAACAATAAAACGGTTAAAGACCCAAGAGATAATGTTGGATGTTCTTGCGTGGTTTTCAGAAAATAATTTAATGTTTCTTTGGCTTGTCCCACCATTGATAAAGAGACATTAACAGATTCGCGAGATTCGCCCCCCCTCTCTATCCTCGCGATGCTTGTTTTTGTATTTGTATCAATTCTTGACATGATCTCTTCAGGACTCATTTTTTGTTCATTGTCGCCTTTAATTTCCAACCCTTCACATTCTTTATCGCCAACCACCTCATAGCCAGTATTTTCCAAAACAATTTCCTTTGGCTCTCCTTCCATAATTTTTCAAAAATCTTATTTTCAATTTTAATTTTTGATTTTTATTTTAAAATTGAATTTTTAATTTTGATTTTTAACTTTTCATTTATAATACCCCCCCCCAGCGCTGCCTGTCAAATTTTTTATATCCGCATTTTGTAGGGGCGGGCTTTATGTCCGCCCGCATTTTGCAAAATACGAAAAGGGCGAATAATCATTCGCCACTACAAATGCAAAATCAAAATTAAAAAATGATGCGACGATTATTCTCCGCAACGACCTCAAAATTTATTTTCAAAATATCTTTGGGCAAAATTTCTTTAACAACTTCCGGCCATTCGATGGCGATGATGTTTTCGGAATTGTTTAAAATTTCGGCGACGCCCAAAACCGCCAAGTCCGCGGCGGATTCAAGGCGGTAGCAGTCAATGTGATAAAAAGTTTTAAAACCATTGCCGTCCTTCAATGGATATTTTTTCATAATCGCAAAAGTGGGACTGTTGACGGTGGCGCCAATTCCCAAGCCCGCGGCAAGCCCCTGCGTGAAGTTGGTTTTGCCCGCACCCAGATCGCCGCGCAACGCCAAAACCCGGGCGCGCTTGCCCGCGCCGCCGACCGCAATCGTCCGCGCCAGCAATTCACCCAATTTTTTTGTCTGGCCGGGCGACTCGGTAATATAAATTATTGATCGTTTCATTGGTTCCATTAAAATACTGGACAAAGGGACATGCTGCCAAAAGCGGGCAACGTCGGCAACGGGACGAAAAATTGACTTTTAGCAAATTGTGGGATAATTTTAAAAAATCACACTTTTTATATTTCCATATCCTCACGATTATGCAAGTATCTCAAAAAATCACCCAGAAAATCGCTTTGCCGCAATTTTTAATTGAAAGATTGCGAACCGATTTGGCCGGCTTGCCGGGATTTCGCGCCGAAATTGAAAAGCGGCTGGCCGACCCGGCCAACACCGTCACCCAAACCATTGAAATGATTTTGGCCGGCGGCATCGTTTTGGATTCTTCGGACATCCATCTTGAAGGCCAGGAAAACGATGCCAAACTGCGCGTTCGCCTTGACGGCGTCTTGCAAGATGTGATGGTCTTTGACCGCAAAAATTACGACGCCCTCCTTTCCCGCATCAAACTGCTGGCGGAAATGAAACTCAATGTCGCCAACAAGCCGCAAGACGGCCGGTTTTCAATTTTGGCCGGCGACAGTTCCGTGGAAATCCGCGCATCAATTTTGCCCACGGAATTTGGCGATTCCATCGTGATGAGAATTTTAAATCCCAAGTCCCTCATTAATCTGGAACAAGCCGGCTTGCGCAAAGATCTGTATGATACCTTTCTGCAACAGATCGCCCGGCCCAACGGTATGATCATCGTTACCGGGCCGACCGGCTCGGGTAAAACCACCACGCTTTACGGTTTTTTAAAAAAAATCCAAAACCCGGAAATCAAAATCATCACCATTGAAGACCCGATTGAATACCATTTGGAAGGCATTTCTCAAACCCAGGTTGAGCCCGACAAGGGCTATGATTTCATTTCCGGCTTGCGCGCCATCGTGCGCCAGGATCCGGATGTGATCCTCGTGGGCGAAATCCGCGACTTGGAAACCGCCGACATCGCCTTGCAAGCGGCATTGACCGGCCATTTGGTGTTTTCCACTTTGCACACCAACGATGCGGCCGGAACCATCCCGCGCCTGATCAGTTTGGGCGCCAAACCATTTAACATCGGCCCGGCTTTGAATATGGCCGTCGCCCAGCGGCTGGTCCGGCGCGTATGCGACAAATGCGCGGTGATGGATGCGCCCGCCGCCGAAGAACTCGCCGAAATCAAGGATTCGCTGGCCGCCGCCGCGCCGGAATTGGCAAAAAAAGGCGTAGTATTGCCAACCATAAACGAACAGCTGAAAATCCCGCACGCCAAGGGGTGCGATTATTGCGGCAACACCGGTTATCGCGGCCGGATCGGTATCTATGAGGCCTTCCTGATTGACGACGAACTTCAAAATTACATTTTGGGAACGCCCACCATCCCCGGCCTCAAAGAAATGGCCAAAAAGAAAGGCATGCTGACAATGTATCAAGACGGACTCATAAAAATCATCCAAGGAGTTACCACAATTGACGAAGTTAAAAGAGTGGCGGAGAAATAGCCCGCCCCGCTGCCGATGTTGCCCGATGTTGCAGCAAGTCCCTTTTGTACCATTGGTTCCGCGTCCCATCGTTCCTTGCTGCCAAAAGGCAAGGCAACATCGGCAGCGGGACGAAAAAATCCCGAAATCGGGAGTCAAATTGGTTCTGCGCCCAATTTTTAGAATTTCCCGAGGTATAGCCCAGCCGCAGCCAGATTACCCATCGTAAAAAATTCCAGACTCCCAATTTCGGGATTTTTTGTAGTACCTGTGCATTATAGCGCATTTGGTTTTTCTTGTCAAGCCCCCCGCATTTGGACATCTAAAATCTAACCATCGCCCCCATCGTTGGGACATATAAAATCTAACCGAGATTGTGTTAATTTAAACAACAAATTAACCAACCTGGCAAGGTTAGAAATATGAACCA
>Ga0172381_10001271_pt1 | contig 30021 bp, 12 predicted proteins | sample Leawel6488metaG_FD_119754 | JGI IMG/M metagenome (GOLD analysis project Ga0172381, IMG submission 119754) | Leachate microbial communities from a municipal landfill in Southern Ontario, Canada - Leachate well 64-88 metaG | ecosystem: Engineered > Solid waste > Landfill > Unclassified | place... | reverse complement strand
TGTTTCAAACGGAATTTGCCGGCAGCCGCCAGAGCGGCTCCAATGGCAAATTCCCACGGATAATCAGCCATGCCAGCACCCCTGTTTCAAACGGAATTTGCCGGCAGCCGCCAGAGCGGCTCCGACTGCAAAATCATAATCAGGCATAGATATTCCCCCGAAACGCCTGTCACTATTCAACATCGTGCATCTTCTCGCGCAGCTTGCGGCGCATCAGGTGGTCATGCACCATCATGCCATTCTTCACCTCAAGCATCGCCGCGACGAGCATAAGCAGGAAAATGAACGTGAAGAACGCCTGCACGGGCCAGAAGATTTCCTGCGGCAGCAGGCCGAACGCCTGTATTATCTCGACCACGAAGAAAAGGACAATCGCTATGAGCATGAGGTGGATTGTCCTTGAAAAGCTGGCGGTTTTCTCCGAGCGGTAAAGCGGCGCGAGGATGGAAAGAAGGTATCCTGCAAGAACGAGGTTTGCAAGCCTCACCAGGAGGGTGAGTGCGGAAATAAGCTCATCCATGCCGATTTCTCGCTCTGGTAACTTATATTATTATCGTTATCATACTAATATTATATGCATCTGCCCCTCCGCCTCTTTGTTGCCATCCCGGTCCCGTCTGCCCTCCATCCCGCCGTCTCGCGCGCAGCCGGGCCGCTTCGCGACTGCCTGGGCGTGCGCCTCATTTTGCCGGGCAGCTATCATCTCACGCTGCGTTTCATCGGGGATACTGATGAAGAAAAGGCGAGAAGGATTGGCGAGGCGCTGTCCGCAGTGGCATTCACTCCCTTCAGCGTGCGCCTTTTTGGCGCAGGCGCCTACCCGGACGTGCATTTCCCGCGCGCCATTTTCATAGGCGGCAAGTCAAAGGGCGCCGAGGCGCTTTCCGCGGAAATCGGGAAGGCGCTCCTGCCATTCAGCCTGCCCAAGGAAAAGTTTTCCGTGCACCTTACCGTCGCGCGCTCGAAAGGCGCTGGCGACATTGACCTCTTTTTGAAGGAAACCGGCGAGGTCGGGCAATTCGAGGCCCGCTTCTTTGTCCTCATGAAAAGCATCCTCCTGCCGCAGGGGGCAAGCTACGAAGTTTTAAGAGAATATCCTGCGCAGGGATGAGGTACGGGTGTGGGGAAAATGGGCAAGATTGAAATAGTTCCTGCAATACTGGTGAAGACGCGCGAGGATTTTGCCGCCAAAATCGCTGCCGTGTCGCCTTATGTCTCGCGCGTGCAGGTTGACATCATGGACGGCAAGTTCGTGCCCAACACCACGCTTGCGCCCGAGGAATTCCCGCCCATTCCCGCGCACCTTCTTGTGGAATACCACCTCATGGTGGAAAACCCGCTCGACTATGTGCGCCGCATCGGGAAAAAGGGCGCGCTCTACGAGCTGCACATTGAAAGCCTGGAAGGGGTTGGCGTGGAAAAAGCGATTGCTGAAGTGAAAAAAACGGGCGGGCGCGTCGCGCTTGCAATATCCCCCGACACCCCGGTTTCAGCAGTGGCGCCCTATCTTTCCCGGATAGAGCACGTGCTTGTCATGACCGTCCACCCTGGCTTTTCAGGGCAGAAATACATCCCCGCGATGGAGGGGAAAATGCGCGCGCTTGCAGCGCAGGGCGCAGTTGTCGAGGTTGACGGCGGCGTCGGGCTTGGCAGCGCGCGCACAGCCGCAGCCGCGGGCGCAACGCTCCTTGGCGTGGCATCGGCAATATTCGCAAAGCCTGACGTTTCAAAAGCAATAAAAGAACTGAAGGCGGACGGCGAGGAAGGCGCGAAGCAGGCGCGCAAGTGAAATATCAGAGAATGCAATCATTCTTTTTCCTGAACGATAGCTTTTTATAATGAACTATCGTTCAATATAACATATGGCACTTTTTGATGAAACCGCGCGCATGAGGGCTCTTTCCCTCTTCCTTTCCAATGTGGTGGAGGAAGAGCACGTCAACGAGGTCGCGCGCAAGGCGGGGATTTCCCAGGGTGCCTCATCGGTGGCGCTCCGCGCGCTTGCGAAGGAGGGGCTGCTTTCTGGCAGGAAAGTGGGGAACGCCATCTTTTTCCGCCTGGACACTGGCAACGTGCTTGCAAGGAGGCTGAAAACCGACTGGCTGCTGCAGGCGCTGCTCGCAGAGAAAGAGAAGTTTGCGCGCGAGGAATATCAGGCCGTCGCGCTATATGGCTCTTGCGCTTCGGGCATGTTCGGCAGGAAAAGCGACATTGACATCCTAGTCATCACCAGCCTGCCGCAGGAAAAGGTCTTTTCGCGCCTTGCAGGCGCGGGCAGGGCGGCGGGTATGGAAATCTCGCCTGTCGTGCTGCCGCTTTCCAAATGGCAACGGATGGCCCGCGAGGGGGACAGGTTTTATAAGGAAGTGATTGCAAACCATGTCATGCTTCACGGCGTGGCGCTGGCGGTCTGATGGGGATTGACAACCTTTTTGCGGATGGAAGCCTGAAGAGGATACAGAAATCCCCTGAAAGGGCTGAAAAGTCGCTTGAGGCTGCGGCAAAATACCTCAAGGACGCGCGACTGTCTCTTGGCGCAGGCGCATTTTCTGTAAGCGTGCTGGGCTCGTATTCCGCCGCTTTCCATGCGGCAAGGGCGATACTTTTCATTGACGGGGTGGCTGAAAGGTCGCACTATGCGGTGTGCGAATACCTGCGGGAAAAGCACAGTGCGCTTGGAAGCGAGGAAGTTAACGGGCTGAACATGTACCGCTCGCTGCGCCACAACGTCGCATACGGGCTTGAAAGTGAGTCCGATGAAAAGGACGCGCGCGCCGCGCTTGATTTTGCCGGGAAATTCGTGGCAAAGGTGCGGGAATACCTGAAGATGGAGTGAGCTTATGAAAATGCTCGGGCAAGGCGCAATTGAGTTGGCGTCTGCGCCAACTGCAGGCACCTTGGTCGGCCAAGGTGCCACAGAATATCTCGTTCTTCTTGCAGTAGTGCTGATTGTCGCGCTTGTGTCCGTCGCGCTCCTTGGCTTTTTCCCAGGCATGGCTTCCGACGCGCAGATAACACAGTCGCAGATTTACAACAACCACGGGTGCGCGAAAGCCGCACGGGGTTCCCTATTCGGGTTGAAAGCCCGAATGGACCCCTTTTGCTGAAAGCAAAAGAGGCGCCCCTTTTTGCCTCGGGCAAAAAGTTGGCGGGCTTTAGCCCGTGGTTGTTGACAAAAATGTAATTTGTAATGCGAATATGGTCATTTTGTCAAATGGATTGAACGAAATGATGTCATTTTGTCCAATTGATTGAACGAAATGCTTAAAAACTCTTGCCGACAATAAAGGAAGCATGATTGTTCCGGAAGCCATGCAGGGCATATTGGACAAGAGCAGGAAGGCGAAGGAGAGCGCGGCTGCCTACCCTAGGGAACGGTTCGCATACCTAACTGTCAAAAGGCTCCTTTCAGGCAGGGTGTTTGTAGGCATTGCTGGCCTGCGCGGCTCGGGCAAGACCGTGCTTTTGCGCCAGCTTGCAAGCCGCATCCCAGATTCGGCGTATGTGAGCATGGATGCTCTGCCGGCGGATGTGAAGCTTTACGAGCTTGCGGAGCAGCTTCATTCGGCGCATGGCATCACCCATCTCTTTGTGGACGAAATACACGCATATCCTGAATGGAAGGCGGACCTGAAGAAAATATTCGATTTCATTGACGTGAAGATTGCCTTCACTTCGTCCTCGGCGATAGAGATAGCCGAAAGCAGGCACGACCTCTCCCGCAGGGTGGCGATTGTCCGCCTGCCCCCATTCTCATTCAGGGAATACCTGCTTTTCAAGAAAGGCGTTGAACTGCCGGTGCTCACGCTTGGCGGCATCCTTGCAGACTGGAAAAAGGATTACCTGAAAGTGCAGGAATACGAGCCGCTTTTCATGGAATTCTGCACGGGCGGCGCGCTCCCCTTCTCGCTTGAGAACCTTGACCCGCAGGCAGTGGGGAACGTGATTGACAAGATACTCCAGCGGGACCTGCCAGCAGTTTCAAAATTCGACTCGGAGGATGCTGCAAACACCAGGCGCATGCTGCTGTTCATTGCGCGCTCTGGGATAGAGGTATGCAGCTACTCTTCGATTGCCAAAAATTTGGGCATAACCAAGTACAAGGTGCAGCGCTACGTGGACATGCTTGCATCCGCATTCGTGCTTAGCGTCATCCTTCCACACGGCACCAACCTCACACGCGAGCCGAAATTCCTTTTCACCCTCCCGTTCAGGGCGCACCTTTCTTCCGGCGTGGATGAAGCCAGGCTGAAAGGCGCGTTGCGCGAGGAATTTTTCGCCCACCATGTCCCGGGGCTGCTTTACGTGAAGGGCGCAAAAGGGCAAAAGGCGCCGGATTATTTCGTGCAGTTCGGGGCAAGGAGGTTTGTTTTCGAGATTGGCGGCGCAGGGAAGGGCGCAACCCAGCTGAAAGGGGTGAATGAAAAATATGAGAAGTTCGTCCTTTCCAGCCCGGCATCCGATAAGGGAATCCCGCTCGTGCTGTTCGGCTTCCTTTACTGAGCGCGCGCCTCGTCAGCTTTTTAATTAATGCCCCTGATTAATCCGCATGGCGCGCGCGCAGGGAAGCACGGAATTCATAATAATCATGGGCGTCTTCCTAGTCGTCCTGCTCGTGTTCTTCACGCTCGCGCTCAACTTCCTATTTTCGGTCCGCAGCCAGCGCGACTATGGCGACGCACTTTCCGCGGTGGAGACGCTTGCCTCGGAGGCCGACTCGGTGTATTCGCAGGGCGAGGGCGCGGAAAAAATCGTGCAGATACGCCTGCCGTCATCCACGACGTTCTCCCCGAACGTGACTTTCATAGGCCGCCCCTTGAATTCGGTGACCGGGAAATCCAACACGATTTCAATAGACCTGAACGGCACCACTGTTTCCGCCACGACAACTTCCACCGTGGTGGGCACGTTCCCCTCGTATTCGGGCGTACACCACATGCGTGTCACATCATACGGTAACTTCGTGGGCATAGGCACGCACCTTATAAGCGCATCCCCCAGTGCCGTGTTCGCAAGCACGGCAAAAAGCTCTGCGAAGACGGTTTCCCTAATATTCTCGGCAGAGCTCACCAACTCCACGGATGAGTCGGTGCGGGTGACGCTCTCCTCTCCCTGGAATTACACGAATGCGGAGCTGGACATTTCCCCATCATCGTTTTCCACGTTCGGCATTGCCAGCGTCCCGGTGACGCTGACATTCACAGCGAACGGCTATGCGGTGGGTATTTATACTTCATCGCTGAATGTGACTGCTGTGAGGCAGGCATCTGACGGCTCTGTGAGCGCGCGCGAAACATTTGCGGTGCCGCTCACGCTAGAAGTTTCATCGGGGTAGGAAATGGGTTCTCGAAAGCAGACAGGGCAAATTTCCGCCGAGCTTATGATTACTGTGAGCGCCATGATGATCCTTCTCCTTGTCATGTACCTTGTCAATGATTCACTGCGCTTATCGTGGGCGGGGCAGAAGGAAACCCTGGAAGCTTCTACTGCGGCGAACCAGGTCGCGCTCGCCATAAACCGCGCGGTTGCAGGCGGGGACGGCACGGTGATACTGTTCACCAACACGGTGAGCGCGAGCGTCTCCAACATAACAATTTCGCCCCCGAGGGCGGTGCACGCCGCGACTTCAGGGGGCATGGCGTCGAGCACGCCGATAATCACGAACAACACGAACATTTCCGGCCGCATACCCCTGAACAGCGAAATCGTGGTGCGGAACATCGGCGGGGTCATCACAGTGTCAGAAAGCTAAATCAATGGGCGGGTATACCAATGGCTGAAAAAAGGAAAGGGATGCGCGGGCAGCTTTTCTCGACAGAAATGATGGTGTCGTTCTCCGTCTTCCTAGCGGCAATAATCATCTTCCTTTTTGTGTGGAACACACTGTACAACAATTACATCGAGGAGCAATCCGACAACAAGATGCAGGTCGTGCTGGTGGGCATCTCGGACGCTGCGGTGATGTCGCCCGGGGACCCGTCCAATTGGGACGTCACGGTGGGCGCGAATGCCAACTCATACGGGTTCGCATCCTCCCGGAACATCCTTTCGCCCTCGAAGCTTTATGCCATGCAAGGATATTTCGCCGCCAACTACACCGATATGAAGGACAAGATGGGCGCCGGCGGCTACGACCTGTTCATAGAAGTGAAAGACACCGAAGGGAGCACGTATTACAGCTTCGGCCGCCCGGCTGACACGGCAAACTCATCCATCTCCGCAATCAGCGCCGAAAGGCTTGCGCTGATGGATGATGAGATTTCCATACTGCGCGTCCAGCTCTGGCGCGTCAAGGGGCGAAGCATATGATTTCCATGCCAGGCTCATCCAGGCGCGGCATAGTGCTTACGCTCGACATCTCAATCGCCATGATGGTGCTCCTTGCCGCGATTGCCATGGCGTACACCTCATACGGCAGCACCACGCGGGAGGGCTTTGACGACCAGCTCCTGCGAAGCTATCTCCAGGACGCCGCTACGGTAATGGCAAACAAGGGCTACCTTTCGACTCCCACCGAATCCGGGAACACCACCAACACGACGGGCATACGCGAAGTGCTGCGCGCAACCCCGTCCACGGCATGCATGCAGGTTTCGGGCTACGGCACGGTGGTGGGGCACGATTTGGAGAGCTATTGGAAATTCGACGAGGACTCAGGCGTGGTGGTGTCAGATTCTTCAGGCAACGGGCAGTCTGGCACGATTTCAGGTGGGGCGGCACTCAACTCCATGGGAAAATCAGGGCATGCAATTATGTTTAATGGCACAAATGACGTCCGGGTTTCTTCGGCCCAATTCTTGCCATTGATAGGGCGCCCCTATACTTTCTCACTTTGGATCAAGGATGACACCAATGCGAATGTTCTCAGTGCAACCTACCACCGAATCATTGCTTTTGCAAACGGAACAGTTGGCATACAATTGGGATTGGGCACGAACAGCCCTGGGACTTCAAGGGTATTTTATATACAAGAATCAACAGGCGGCGAGGCAAAACAAGTCACTTCCGGCAACGTTTCCAAAGGCTGGCATCATGTTGTTGCCACCAGCGATGGCACCAATTGGCACATGTACCTGGATGGCTTCCTTTCTGATGGCGGGACAGGCTTGAACTCCGGGTCATCCCAGTATGCCACAAATACCGGATATCTTTATATCGGGCAACGGGGGAATGGCGGTTATGTCAACGGCTCGATTGACGACGTGCGCATCTACAGCCGCGCGCTCACTGCGGACGAGGTGAAGCTCCTCTACTCAAACCCGTCCAACATACTTTACGTGGTGGACAAGCCGGAGTGCGCGTTCTCCGGCGGGGAGGTGCAGTCCCTCACGGTCCCGTTCGTGTCAAACTCCAACCAGGAAGGCAACAACTATTATTATGCCACGCTGCGCGCGTGGCTGTCGGGTGCAAGCAAATGAACAAGGCATCGGATGCAACGTCAGGGAGCAGGGGCTTCACATTCACGCTCTCAATCGTCCTCTTGGCGCTCACCCTGATTGCAGTCGCCTCGTTTGCGCAGGAATGGCGCAAGGGGCAGCAGGTTTCGTTCACAGAAATCCTCCCGTCCGAGTCCATGCGCCTGCAGGAGAGGGTGGCTGCCGGCATAGGGCAGATGGTGCAGGCGGACGGCTCGATAAAATCCGACAACACATCCACCACGCTTTCCCTCTCCACCTCCCAGCCTTTCAAGCGCGAAGGCGAGTCCCTCGCGCAAATCTCGGATTATTCCGAAAGCCTGCCATCCAACCTGCGCAACCTCGGGTACGAAGCCGTGCTTGATGCGAACAAAATCTCCGGCAGCAATTCAACCGTCATAGTGACCTCGAACAATGGCAGCCTGGTTCACAGCAACGACGGGGCCTATGACATCACGACATTCTACCAGCCGAACGGGTTTGTCCCAAGCACAATATATGCCTCGATAAGCTGCGGCAAGCAGGCGGCAAGCGTGGGCAGCCTGACTGCCGCAAGCGGCTCCGGCTCCGGTACGGGCCAGTACTATGTCATCAATTACACAGAGCCTTCCGGCAGGAGCTACCTTAGGAACTTCTATGCAACGCCCAACAGCAACATCACCATGGGCATAACGTACCCGGACAGCACGCTATTGCTTTTCGATTCGCGCTTTTCGCAGTCGGGCAAGAACGCGACCTCGATACATTACACGAAAAGCTCGGCGGGCGCGCTCATCCTCCCGTTCAATTCGAACGCCACAAGCATAGTGCGCGACTACTCCCTTTTCAAGGAGAACGTCACGCTTGCGAACGGCAGCAGCGCGCCTTCCTGGCAATCCGACTGCTCTCGCGGCGGCTGCTACAGGTTCGACGGGGCGAACGGGGCGGGCGAATACATGTATGTGCCCGGCGGCGTTGGCTTCACCGGCGGCGAAGTCCCGATGCCGATTGGCACTGAAAAAATCTCCGACCCGTGGTTCGAGGCTTTCGCCGAGCAGCCCGTTCCCGACGACAACGTGTCTGACGGGTGGTTTTACTGGCACATCGGGAATGCCGGCGGAAGCGACGTCTTCGACGCCACGCAAGCAAATGCACAGTCATACTATTCTGTCCATGCGGTTGCCGGGCAGGACAACAGCATTGCCAACATCTACCAGGTTGTGCAAGGCATCTCCCCCTCGACCCCTTACACACTTTCGTTCTGGTCGAAAAGCGTGGGTGGCAGCGCTGGCAGGTACAGGATTGAGATGCCGAAAGATACTCCCCGCGTCGGCGATGCGGCTAGGTGCCTGGAGTCGGACGGCATCACCTGGAGCACCGCGTGCAATTCGTATTTCCCCATAGCCGCGTCCCCTGCCGCATATTCCCGCACCACGAGGGAGTTCATGACGCCGTCCGGGAGCACTCCATCCGCGCTTTACACTTCGCCGCTTACCCTGATAATCAGGCTCTACGCCCCGCCGCTTTCAGGCGAAATCTATTATGACAGCCTCTCGCTCAAGCAGTCCGCCGGCATGAACGGCGGCTTTGAAAGCTATTACACCGAGGAAGGCGGCGCGCTCCTTCCTGCTGACTGATTTGCCTTCCGCTCGCAGCGGGATGGCGGCAAAAGCGGCGTGCCCTGGCATGGCAATGGAAACCGGGTGCCAGCTTTCCAATGCATTTATAAATTAATTTATTATAAATCAATACATAATGGTGCTATGATGCGTTTTTACGATAGAAAAGATGAAATCGCCTCCCTTGAGCAGTTGTGGAAATCCAGCAAAAAAAGAAGCCAGTTCGCCACTGTTTCCGGCATGAGGCGCGTCGGCAAGACATGCCTGCTTACGGAGTTTGCGAAGGGGAAGCGCGCGGTATACCTGTTCATCCAGAAAGCAATGCCTTCCAATGTTGCGCAGTATATTGCCGACTCCGCCCGGAAATCAGGCGTGCCGATATTGGGCTCGCCCAGCCTTTCTGAGGCGTTTTCCGCCATTTTTGACTATGCAAAGCAGGAGCAGACGCTGTTAATCATCGACGAAATACAGAACTTCTCCCCTTCCGCAAAGGACGCATTTTCCATCATCCAGTCCCAATGGGACAGGATAGAAAACACCGGCGGGATAATGCTTGTCGCGAGCGGCTCATACGACTCGGCGTTGAACGATATCTTCGAAGGGCGCTCAATGCCGCTTTATGGCAGGCCGACTGCCAAGCTGCGCATCCGCCCATTCGGTTTTGGCATTGTGCAGGAGATGCTTTCCGACATGGGGCAAAAAGGCCTGTTTGCGCAGGCTGAGGCTTACATGCTGTTTGGCGGCTTGCCCCGCTACTATGCGCTGATGGACGCATCCGGGGCAAAGACATGGCAAGGCGCGCTTGAAAAAATGCTTTTCGGGCAGAACACGGTGCTTGAGTCCGAAATCAGGAGCATTTTTTACGACGAATTCAAAAGCGGGGCTCCGCGCCAGCTGTCAATAATCTCCGCAATAGCATCTGGCAAGACGTCCCTCAACAACATATCCAATGCCACCGGAATCCCGATAACGCAGCTGCCCAGGTATCTTGAGCTGCTTTCGCGCAAATACGGCTTTGTGGAAAAGGAGCTGCCCCTTGGCGCAAACAAGAAAGAGGGCACATGGAAGGTGAAGGACAGCTTCGCCTCGTTTTATTTCCGGTTCATCTATCCGCGCAACCGCGAGCAGCTGGCGCTTGAGGCCGGCGCGGTGGGCAAAAACATCGCCGAAAATTCCCAGGCATTTTTCGGGAAGCGGTTTGAAAAGCTGTGCGCCGAGCTCCTGCCTTCCTCCGGCCTGGTGCCTTTCGAGCCTGTGCGCGTTTCATATTGGCGCAACAGGCAAGGGGAGGACATTGACATTGTCGTGGAAGGGAAGCGCGAGTTCCTTCTCGTGAGCTGCAAATGGCGGAATAAGGGCATTGCCAACGCAGACGCGCACGAGCTTGTCGCACTCGGGAAAAAGGCATGCCTGAAAGGGAAGCTCCATCACCTGATAATCTGCAAGGGCGCGCAAAAAGGGCGCGAGCTGTGCGGCGTGCGCGTGGCGGGCTTTGCCGAGCTGGTTTCGCATATGAATTCGACCGAAGGCACCCCGCTGCAAGCAGCGGGGTATCATTGCCATTCGGTCGAAATATTGCCAGTTAGGCCCCGCCGCAAGCGGCGGGGTATCTCCCAACTGGCAATTAACGGAAAAGCGCGCTGATGCTTCCAGCCGCCATTCGTGGACAAAAACTGTGGGCAATTTTGTCCTTGTATTGGAATTTCTATATTCCAATGCTGAAAAAGTTGTCTGCAACTTTTTCATTGTATTGGAATTTCTATATTCCAATGCGGACAAATTTCCAGAGAAATTTGTCCTTGGCTTCTGCATGAAAAAATGGCAAAACGATGCCCTTTGATGCCAAAGCTGTTTTTGGAAAGCCAATTATCGAGGTAAAACCACGGCGTCAGGTATATAAATGTTCTTGCCGAATTAGCCCATTAACATTTGTGTGGGAATGGGAAACTGCGCGAGCGCTCGCACGCCGTTGCGTGTAATTTTTTTGTGGTGCGCTTCAGCATTTTCCTTATGTGCCTGCCGGCGGAGAAAGAACCGCTGGCCGGCTGAAAGTTGGACTTCCGGGCGTGGGAACCTGGCAGTTTGACAGAAGGGCAAGATGCCCTAAGGCACGCGCTTTCCGATGTGGGTCGGGCTGCGTTTTTGCCTTGGATGCCGTTTCGCGCTTCTGCCGTACTTGGGTGCATTGGCAAATCCTATCCATAGGCGTTGCCTTTGCATGCGCGAATCCTGTGCCTGCCATCCCTGCATTTCCCAGCAGCCAAGGGCAAAGAATATTTCGGAGCAGTCGGGAGCAATCGGGTGCCGTCCACGGCCCCCGTCTTCCCAAAAGCCTTCCGGCTTTTGGCAATTCCGGTGTACACATGGCAAGGAAAAACATCCACGCGCCCTGGCGCCTGCCTGCCGCGCTCTTTGAGCCGCCTGCTCAAAGTGGCGCAGCCGTCCCGCAGGTGTCCGCCGCGCGGTTGCACAACATCCAGCCGCTTGCGGCGGCTGTCTCCCCGACACGTGTTTTACAGCCATCCACCCCATCGGCAATCCCATCTGTGCTCTCCTTCTGCGCATTCCTGCTCCTTCTGACGGGCCTTGCTTTCCCACTTTCCTGCGGGACCCTGGGCGCCGCGGGCACAACCTTCACAATGGACCAGGACCTCCGGGTAAACGGCACCTGCTTCACCGTGACAGCCGCGAACGTCACGCTTAACTGCGCAGGCCACTCGATAACAGGGAACAACACCCAATCCGGTATTTACTCTGCGCGGAGCACGACAACAATCAAGAATTGCAATATCTTCAATTTTTCAAACGGAATTTACTTCTACGCCTCTACCAGTAACGGGGCAGTAACCAACACGAACATATCTGTTTCAAATTACGGCCTCTACTTATATTTTAACTCTAACAACAGCGTTTCAAATTCATCCATATTCTCTACAGCAGCTTATAGCACCTATATCTATCACAGCTCCAATAATACATTCACCAACAACGTTTTCTCAGGCACCGCCTCTGGTCTCTACTTTCAAACCAGCGACAATAACATGGTTATCAATTCAACAATCAATGCCGGCCCGGATGCCGCCGCCGTCAATCTAGAAACAGGTTCTAACAATAATTTCTCCAACTGTTATTTCAGTAGCAAATCATCAAACTTCGCCTTTTCTGGGACATTCGATATGGTAAATGGTGTTTCCAAAAACAACTCAGTCTCAAATAGTATCATAGATGGAAAAGGCGGCCCAAAAGCAGTAAACATGTACTCAACCACTGCCACCAACAACATTTTCATCAACAACACAATACAAAACGCCACTGTTCTGGTCAGCCTCAAATCAAGTGGCAACATCATCTGCCTGAACAACTTCACCAACATTGGCTCACCCACCACATACGTCAACGACACAAACGGCAGCAACTACTACAACTGCACCTACGACGGGAAGAACCAGGGCAACATCTATGCAAACGTGATAAACGGCTCAATAGAAGTTACTGGCACTAGCAGCTCATCAATTCCAGGCCTTGCCATAGGCAATGGCGGTGCAGGGGTGCCTTACAAGAACACGACAAGCGGCGGGAAATTCATCTGCAGCTTCGCCAACTGCCAGGACAACGCGCCGCTCACTGCGGTGAGTGTTCCTTCGATATGTGGCGCGCTCTCAACCGCGAACACGGTTTACACGATGAGCGGCGACGTGGCGATAAGCGGCGCAACCTGCTTCAATGTCACCGCGCAGAACGTAACCCTTGACTGCGCGGGCTACTCAATAACAGGCGACAACTCAAGCGCAACCTACGGCATTTACAGCAACCAGTTCAACACCACAATCAAGAACTGCGACATAAGCAACTTCGCAACAGGCATATACTTCAACACGGCAGACAATGGCACGATTGACAACAACACGGTCAGCACGGCTTACACCTATACGACACTTCCGAACGGGGTTGGTATCTACCTCTACTACGGCTCAAACTACAACACGATACGCAATACAAACTCGTATTCGATGTCGAGTTATGGCATCTACTTCTACTCAAGCTCCAACTACAACACAATCGCCAACTCCACTGGAACCTCCGACTCACGTGCCGGCATTCACTTCTACTCAAGCTCCAACAACACAATCATCAACTCCGTGGGAACCTCCACATCGAGCTCAGGCATCGAGCTCGGATCAAGCTTTAACAACATTATCAATAATTCCACCGGAACCTCCACGTCGGGCTATGGCATCTACTTAGAAGAAGGCTCCGGCAACATTCTTTCCAACTCCACCGGAACCTCCGACTCAAACAACGGCATCTACCTTGCCGCAAGTTCCAATAACATCATCAACAATTCCGTTGCCCGCAACCTCGCCCCAGTCGCACTCAATTACGGGCTTTACATCACATCAACCTCGGACAACAACCAAATCATCGGCACCGTTGCCTCTTCCGCGCTATCAAGCGCAATCTACATAGATGGAGATGGCGGCTCCAACGTGAGCATAGACTGCCAAGGCAAATCATTGGTGGGCACGAACAATTCCAACTCCTATGGCATCTACAGCAACCAGTTCAACACCACTGTGAAGAACTGCAACATAAGCAACTTCGACGTCGGCATCTACTTCAATGCGGCAACGAACGGCACGATAGAAAACAACAACGTAACCATAACGAGGAATAACGTAGTTGCCCCGACCTATTCCTCCGGCATCCTTCTTTACAACGGAGCGAACTACAACACAATCTCCAACTCCACCGGAACCTCCGACTCAGGTAGTGGTATCCTCCTCTCCTCAAGCTCCAACAACACAATCACCAACTCCACAGGGATCTCAAGCCAATACTTTGGCATCCGCCTCTCCTCAAGCTCCAACAACACAATCACCAACTCCGCCGGAACCTCCAACTCAAGCGCAGGCATCTACTTTGCCGGAGCCTCCAACAACAACATCACCAACTCCGCCGGAACCTCCAACTCATACACCGGCATCTTCCTCTCTTCAAGCTCCAACACCACAATCACCAACTCCACCGGAGCCTCCACCTCAAGCCAAGGCATCATCCTCGACTCAAGCTCCAACAACACAATCTCCAACTCCACTGGAACCTCCAACTCAGGCTACGGCGTCCGCGTCCAATCAAACTCCAACTACAACACAATCACCAACTCCACCGGCGCTTCCGCCTCAAACGTCGGCATCTTCCTCTACTTAAGCTCCAACAACACAATCACCAACTCCCAAATACGCGGCAGGGACAACACCTACGGCGCACTGTCAATCTACAACGGCAATTCCCGGAACAACGTAGCGAACAACACCATAAACGGGATGACCGGAACCTATGCAATCAGGTTCCAAACCGGCTCAAACACCGGCAATCGTCTCATCAACAACACAATCCTCAACGCCACTACGCTCCTCTACCTTGACGCAAACGCAAGCGCCAACACCTTCTGCCTGAACAACTTCACCAGCATCGGCGACCCGACAACATACGTCCAGGACACGAACGGCTCAAACTCCTACAACTGCACCTACGGCGGAAAGAACCAGGGCAACATGTATGCGAATGTAATGAACGGCGCGGTGGCTGTCTATGGCAATGTTTCCTCCACCATCCCTGGCCTCTACATCGGCAATGCTGGCGCGGTGCCTTACACTTCCGCCAACTCTGGCGGAAAGATATCTGGCAGTGCGATTGACTACGCGCCCCTCACCAGCCAAAATGCCCTTCAGTGCAGCGTCCTCTCAATTGCAAACACGGTCTATACGATGTCTGCTGATATATCAATAAACGGCGCAACCTGCTTCAACGTGACCGCGCGGAACGTAACGCTTGACTGCGCAGGCCACTCTATGACCGGCAACAACAGCACCGACACCTACGGCATCTATTCCAACCAGAACTTTACCAGCATAAAGAACTGCAACATAAGCAAGTTTGCTGAAGGCATTATCTTCGACGGAACGATGAACGGAACCATAAACAACACCAATTCCGTTTCAGACCTAACCTGGGCAGCTTACCTTAGCACCGTAGCCGGGTCTGGAATCAGCATCGTCCGTGGCGCTGGCAACACAATTGCCAACAGCACCGGAATTTCCCAAGGTAATGGTCTCGGGTATGGCATCGCCATCTCCTCAAGCTCCAACAACACCATCATCAACTCCACTGGTGCCGCCACTTATGTCGGCATCGATGTTGTAGGCCCGAATAACACAGTTTCCCAATCCATCGGCATAGGCGGTGTCGGTATCAAAATTCATGGTGATTTGAGTTCTAGCAACGTCATCTATAATTCGACTGGAATCTCCAATGTCGACAGTGGCAGCTTCAACACCGGCATCTTCATTTACGGCGCTTCCAACAACATCATCAACAAATCAGTTGGAATCTCCACAATGAGCGGCAGCCCGGGCATCTTCATTTATGAATCATCCAACCACAACACCATCATCAACTCGGCAGGAATCGCCAATGCATCCTATTCCCCTGGCGACGGCATTGTAATCAGCGGTTCATTCCTGCCATATGCTGGCTTCAACAATAAAATCATCAACTCCACAGGTTCGTGCTATTCGCTTTATTATGTATGCAATGGCATCCGGGTCTCCTTAAGCTCCAACACCCTAATGGTCAACTCCACCGGAATCTCCAGCTTGGGCACCGGCATCTACCTATACACAAGCTCCAACAACACAATCTCCAACTCCACCGGAACCTCTAATTCAAGCTACGGCATCAAGCTTGTTTCAAGCTCCGACAACGTCTTCAACAACTCCGTTGCGCGCAATCTTGTCTCGGGTGCAATAGGATACGGGCTTTACGTAACGTCCGGCTCCAACAACACCCAGTTCATCAATTCAACCGCCTCTTCCGCGCTATCGAGCGCCATATATATTGACAACGGCTCCAACACGTATGTTGACTGCCAGGGCAAATCATTGGTGGGCACGAACACCTCAGGTACCTACGGCATCTACTCCGACCAGAACTTTACCAGCATAAAGAACTGCAACATAAGCAACTTCGACGCCGGCATCTACTTCAACGCCGCAGGCAACGGAATAATAGAAAACAACAACGTCATAATAACAAGTCTCACTGGCAACGTGGCACGCCGCTCAGGCATCTTTATTTTCAATGGTTCGAACTACAATCTCCTGAACAACAACACGGCATATTCCGCATTTGGGAGCGGAATCTGCATTTATCTAGATTCCGCCTTCAACACAATCTCCAACTCCACCGGAACCTCCGACTCAATGTTCGGCATCTACCTTTACGGAACCCATAATACCCTCATTAATTCAACAGGAACCTCCAACTCCCAGTCCGGTATCTCTATCTTTGGAGAATACAATACTAATATTATCAACTCCACGGGAATCTCCAACTCCAACAACGGTATTAATATCTTTAGCGGGTACCACAACACAATCACCAACTCTACCGGAATCTCCAACTCAGGCGTAGGCATCCAACTCAACAGCGACAACTCTGCAATCAACAACTCCACCGGGGCCTCCAACTCCGGCGTCGGCATCATCATTATCTTAACTTCCAACAACACAATCATCAACTCTGCCGGAACCTCCAACTTTAGCCAGGGCATCCGCCTGGAGTCAGCCAACCGCAATACCATCGCCAATTCGCGCGGGACCGCAGGCCCGAGCCAGGGCATATACATCCTGTCAAGCACGGACACCAGCGTTATCAACTCCACAGGAACCTCTGCCTCCAGCCAGGGAATCCTCCTCTCCTCAAGCTCCAACACCACATTCTCTAATTCCACCGGAACTTCCGATACAGGCATAGGCATCTATGCCTATCTAAGCCCCAACAACATTTTCACCAACTCAAACGGCACCTCCAATTCCGACATGGGCATTTTCGTGGATTCAAGCGCCAACAACACCTTCAGCAATTCCGCCGCGCGCAACCTAGTCTCGGGCGCAGGCAGCTACGGGTTTCACATATCGTCCGGCTCGAACAACACCAACTTCATCAATTCAACCGCCTCTTCCGCGGCATCAAGCGCAATCTACATTGACGGCGGCGCAAACGTCTCCATAGACTGCCGGGGCAAGTCATTGGTGGGCACGAACACCGCCGGCACCTACGGCGTCTACTCTACAGAGTTCAACACAACAATCAAGAACTGCAACATAAGCAACTTCGACGCAGGCATCTACTTCAATGCCGCCGACAATGGCACAATTGAAAACAACAACGTGGCGACAACAAAAAACAACCGCGTTTCGCCAGCCTATTCCTCCGCCATCGTAATCGCCAACGGTTCAAACTACAACCGCCTAAACAACAACAACGGCAGTTCATCATACGGGTTTGGAGCACTCATCGTATCAGGTTCAAACTACAATGCAATCACCAGCTCCCAATTATCCTCTGGCACATATGTTGGCCTGGACATTGCCGTCTCCAACTTCAACACGGTTTCCAATTCCACTTTCACATCGAAGCAAGACACCTATGGCGCGCTGTTATTGGAAGGCTCTAAAAACAATACAATCTCAAACAGCACAATTAACGGCTTGGCAGGCGCACGCGCGCTAACCTTCCTAACCGGCGCATCAGCCGGCAACCGTCTCATCAACAACACAATCCTCAATGCCGTCAACCTGCTCTATCTTGACGCAAATGCAGGAGCCAATACCTTCTGCCTGAACAACTTCACCAGCATCGGCAACCCCACAACGTACGTCCAGGACACTAACGGCAGCAACTACTACAACTGCACCTACGGCGGAAAGAACCAGGGCAACATATATGCAAACGTGGTGAGCGGCGCAGTGCAAGTCTCTGGTACGGCCAACTCCTCCATCCCGGGCTTCTACATCGGCGCAACCGGTTCCGGCTACCCCTACGGCAACACGACAAGCGCAGGCAAATTCTCATGCAGCTTCGCGGGCTGCGCGGACTATGCGCCCCTCACGCCGCTCTTCAATTCCCCGCCCAGCATCACGACCGTCTCGCTCTTGCCCGACCCTGCCTACAGCGGGCAGGCGCTTTCCTGCTATGCCAATGCAACCGATGCCGAGCAAACAACGCTTTCAATCAATTACCAATGGTACAAGAACGGCGCACTCTTCTCGTCAGGCACAACCGCCAGCGTGCCAAGGAATGCCACCACGCTGATTGCCACCATCGCAGGCGCCAACATCAACGGCGGCGACACGTGGAACTGCTCGGTCAATGCAAGCGACGGGATAGAGACGTCTGCCTGGAAATCCGACGCATTGACAATCACCTCTGTTCTCTCCCCCACGGTCACCGCGGCGCAGTCCTGCGGCGCAGGCGGAACGTGCGGAAGCAAGGCGCGGCTCAACTATACATGGCCTGCCGTGCCGGGCGCGGCAAGCTACATCCTGTGGATATGGAACGGCAAGGCGTATGAATACCACGACATCGGCAATGTGCTTTCATGGGACTCGGACGCCGCGAACTGGTGGCCCACGAACGCGCAGATTGACAACTGGACCGCAAACGGCTGGAACGGCAACATCTTCTGCGACGGAAGCCCATACTGCTCAAACGGCTCCGGCACAGACCTGGCTGAGGACGCGAACTACATGTACTACAAGGCTGCGGGCGGCTATGGCACAACGCACTACTATTACTGGGTGCACTTCTCGGCCAAATACGCCGACGGCAGGAACAGCGGCTCCGCATGGGCTGGCGCCACCTCAATGTGCAGCAGTGTCGTGAACGACTGCACCTGCACCGCGGATGGAGGCAGCTGCGTCTATTCCTACAGCAACTGGTCAAACGACAGGCTGTGCACCACGGGCGGCATCTGCGGCGCGCAGCATGACGGCGCAGGCATCTGCTGCTCGGGCGGCACCTGCTGCGCCGCCGACACGGACTGCGCCGCTGGCTGGGCATGCGAGCTTGATGCAACCTCCCCAACGGCAGTTGCTTCCCCCGCAGTCATCACCTGCCCCTCAACCGAATACCCGGACATGGCAGAGCCGCACTGCGTGCAGCAGGCAAAGAAGTATTCATGCGCGCCCGCATACAACATCGGCAGGAGCAACGTCATCCAGGACGGCACGGCTGGCAACGGCTACAATTCCAAGACAATCGGCATGGGTGGCAACCCCGCTAGCTACAACAGCTCCTGGTGGTCCCACAGTGGCGGCGACTCAGGCAGCAAGTCCGTCTACACTGCCTACACAACATCCGATAACCTCTGTTTCTATTATATGTACGACCCGTGCTCCGTGGGCGGAGTTGTCAAGTACCAGAACGGGGCAGGCGCGCGCGGTGTCGTGGGGTCTGCAAACCCGGCGGGCAAGCCGGCCGGGTGCACGGGCTACCCGACATGGTACAACCTGTCCAGCTTCCTCGGTGCAAGCAACGGCAACTTCACAATCACGTTGAGCACCAACGGCAACGGCTCGACGGGATGGTTTGACAGCTACAACTTCTTCGGCTACAGCAAGGCGCCCACGGGCTCCGGCATCACGGTGGGCGGTACAACCAACAGCCACTGCTGCCTTGCGGCTACCGACTGCATGTACAACGCCCCTGCGAACGGCGCCGCGGGAAGCTACGGGAGCTACACGCTTGGCAGCGGCTACAACGGCTGCTACGCAACCGGCACGCGCGCGGACGTGGACGGCAACAGCAACCAGGACTACTGCAACGCAGGCACATGGGTGGACTGCACGATTGACTCGGACTGCAACAACGGCTACCGCTGCTCCTCCAACGCGTGCATCGTGGACGCGCCGTCAATAACATTTGCCTGGCTTTCGCCCACCTCGGTCTATGTGGGGAGCACGGTGTACTGCAACGTGACCGCGACCGACATACAGAACTCCACGCTGAGGGTGGAATATGAATGGTACAAGAACGGCGCGAACCAGAGCGCATATGCCGGCAGCATGACGGTTACAAAGGACGTCAACACGCAGGTGAGCGCCATCACGCCAACAGTTGCGACCGGGCAGGTGTGGTATTGCAGGGCGCGTGCATTCGACGGCGTGACCTATTCGAACTGGTCCAATTCGAACAACGTGACCGTGCTCAACACCGCGCCCACTCTCACGTCAGTATCCGCAGCCCCGGTCTGCATAAAAACAGGCTCGGTGACTGTGACCACGGCTGGCGCGGCGGACGTGGACGGCAACACGCTCAACCTGCAGGTGGGCAAGTCCTCAGGCGCAAGCGACCTTTGCACGTCGGGCGCAGGCTCGCCTGAAAGAAGCTGCTCGTTCACAGTGCAAAGCTCCTGGACCGATACCGGCACGCACACGCTTTACGCAAGGGTAAATGACAGCTCGGCGGCATCGCCCGAGCGCACAACCACAGTAACTACCGACAATGCCGCGCCCAGCCAGCCATCCGTCACTGCCGGCACCTGGGCATCATCTACATCCATAACAGTGAACACCTCGGTTGCAACCGACAACGGCTGCGGCAACAGCAGCCCGGTGCAGTATTATTTCATAGACGACACCACCGGCACGAATTCCGGCTGGCAGAACGGGACCTCATGGACCGAGGGTGGCCGCAACAACGCGCTCAACTATATATATAGAGTGAAGGCAAGGGACGTGTTCGGGACGGAAACATCGTACTCCGCGACATACAATGTCTCCGCAAGCAACGTAACGCCGCTGCTGCCCTCGATTTCCATCAGCCCGCTGTGCATAAAGACGGGCACGGTCACCGCAACCACGGTCGGCGCATCAGACCCCCAGAATGACTCGCTCATTTTCCGCCTTGGCTCAACGTCCGGCGCAAGCAACCTCTGCAACTCCACATCCGGCCAGCCGCAGAGAAGCTGCACATTCACCGCGGAAAGCTTCTGGGCCGACACTGCCGCGCACACATTGTACGGACGGGCGTTTGATGGCACTTCAAGTTCGTCGCCAGATACCACTGCCACCCTTACCACAGACAACTCCCCGCCCGGCACAGCCTCGATTGCATCGGCAACCCCGATATCTGCCTCGCAAATCACCGTGATTGCAAACAGCGCGTCCGACGTAGGATGCGCAGGCCTGGGCGCCACACCCTACACTTTCATGCGCGTCCCAGTCTCAAGCTCGGGCTGGCAGTCGGGCACCTCGTGGAACGACACCGGGCTTTCCTGCAACACGCAATACTGCTACACCGTCCAATACCGCGACGGGTTCAACAACACAGGCTCGGCCTCCGCGCAGGTGTGCGCCACCACCAAGCCATGCGTGCCTAGCGCGGCATCGCCGGTGCCTGCCACGGATTCGCCTCTCGACTCCCAGCTTGGCAAGATGACAATAACCTGGACTGCCAACGGCAACCCCGCCGGGACGGTTTACGAGCTTTACGAAACCACCACCTCGCAAACGGTTTACACCGGCACCTCCCTCAACTTCACGCACACCTCCCTTTCGGACAATACGCGCTACTGCTACAAGGTGCGCGCAAACGGGACCGGCGGGCAGTCTGCCTACTCCGACGAAGCATGCGGCATCACACTGGACAGGACGCAGCCTTCCGCCCCCAACCTGCTTCCGGGCAAGCGCGGGCTCGTGGGCTACTGGAAGCTTGACGAAGGGACGGGCGTATTGGCATATGACAGCGCGTACAATAATACGGGGACACTTGACCTTGCCGCCGGCTCGGGCTGGACATCCGCGGGAAGGGTGAATGGCGGGCTTTCCCTTGTCCAGGGCGATGGTGGCAGCACTGCCAGCGACGTCGTGCTGGTGCCTGATTCCGACTTGCTTGACCTGGACGTTTCAAGGAGCTTCACACTGGAAACGTGGGTGAACCCAGCAAGCTATACATGCGCCGCGATAATGCGCAAGGACGGCCAATTCGAGATATACCGCTGCTCCGGTGCAACAAGCGGCATCACCATCCGCGTATGGCTGCCCACCCAGACGGAATACACTGGCTCGATTGCCATTGCCGACGGGCGGTGGTCGCACATCGTCGTCACATACGACAAGCCCACCACCACGCTTAGGATGTACGTGAACAATGCGGTGGCTGGCACATGGACGGTGAGCGGCACCCCATCATCCACTACTAGCGCGCTTGGCATAGGAGCCTATCCCGGCGGCATTTATTCCTTCAAGGGAACGATTGACGAGGTCAAGCTCTACAATCACGCGCTTTCCGCGGATGAAGTCGCATCCGAGTACAACTTCACAAAGGCAGACGTCAGCTTCACGGAGGGCGACAGCGGCCTGCAGCTCTACATGCCGTTCGATGAGGGCACGGGCATTTCCACTATGGATCTGTCCCCCAAGGCGAACGACGGGACGCTTATCGGCAGCCCGGCATGGGCCAATGGGGCTATAGGCGGGGCCGTCAATTTCAACGGCGCAGACGAATACCTGCTGTCCAACAGCAACGTGCCCATTTCCGGCGATGCCGCATTCACGATGAGTGCCTGGATAAAGTGGACTGGAAGCTCATGGTCTTCTGACTATCCCTCATTCATGGGCCTGAACAACCCGGGCAACACCAACAGGGGATTGTCATTCACCGTGCAAGGCGGGCGCCCGGCGCTTGACTTCTGGGCCACCCGCATCCGCTCGAACGATTCGCTGGACATCGGTGCGTGGCACTACGTGGCCGCCACCAAGGCGCCTGGCACGAAAACCGCGAACACAAAGATATATATTGACGGCGCGCTTGTGCCATCCGCACTGGAAGGCGTGGATACCGCTCCGGACATAATCCAGGCGCCTGCGATGTTCGGCCGGCTCGATTCCACCCGCTGGTTCAACGGCACGGTGGACGAAGCCCGCATCTACAACCGCGTTCTCACCCAGCGCGAAATCATAAACGACATGCAAAGCGGGCTGATTAGGAAAGGACTTTACAGGAGCAACACGACCGCATCGGGCGCCTACTCGACCGTTGACGGGCTTTACGACGACTTCAGCAACAGTTCAAACTGGAACCTGGCAAGCGGCGCAACGATAAGCGGCGGCGCAATGACGTGCGCCAATACCAATGACGCCCCATCCACCACGGTGAATGCCTCTCCTGCGGACAGGCAGATTGAGGTGGACTTCACCAGGACTGCTGGCACGCGCGTGCAGCTTGTTGCAAGATACGCCGATGCCGGCAACTATGCCCGCTTCTGGTACCATGGCAGCGGCTGGTACTTCCAGACTAAGGTAAACAACGCCTTTGGCACCAACTTTGCATCGCCCGCAATGACAATCAGCGACAATGTCCTTTACCACGCCAAGATAATCACACAGGGCAGCAATTACGTGCTTTATATAAACGACGTGCTTGCGTACAACATCACAGACTCATCATTCACAGGCGCATCCTACAAGGCAGGGCTTGATACCTATGGGGCAACCGTGGCATACGATAACTTCCGCCTCACTCCGCTCATCTCCTCGCCCAATTACACCGACTCGGCAGCAATTGACCCTCTCGCGCCGCCAGCGCCTTCCGCGCCCAACGCCACCGCAGCAACCTCAACTTCGCTCAATGTCTCATGGTCACCTGTCACGGACAGGGGCAACACATACTATTACTATGCAAACGCGTTTGACTCAAGCGGCAACTGGAACAGCCTGGCACTCAACCCTGGTTTTGAGCAGGGAGGGACATCATGGAGCGTTCCCGCCTATGCCAACATCAATGCCACTGCGCCGCACAACGGGGCAAAGTCCCTCTACATTGGCTACAACAACGGCACCTGGGCGGGCGTCTCCCAGTGCAAAGCCTATAGCTCATATGACCTGAACCAATGGTACCGCACAGAGGTGGGCTACAAGTGCGACGCAGGTTCAGGCACCGCCAGCATATTCTTCGGCGATTCCGTCAACTACGGAATATATGCCACCAGCAAAGCCGCAACCTGCACGGGCCAATGGGAAACGATGCCAGTCTCGCTTTACATGGCTGGCACGCAGCCTTCCAACGGGAACTTCTGTGTTTTCATATATGGAAACGGCGCCACTGGCGGCGTCTACTATGACGATGTCATCTGGTCAAAAGTGAAGAACGAAACCGTCGCCTCAGGCACCAAGGACTACTATATTGCAGGCACCGGCACGGGCGCGAACGCCTACTACACCAACACTAGCATCGCAACATCCGGCCTTTCCTGCTTCACGCCCTACACCTACACAGTGAAAGCGCGCGACAACAACAATCTGGAAAGTGCGGCAAGCGCGGCGTCGGCCACAGTCTACCCGGTTGATGCAATCTCGGGATGCTCCGGCACGGGCGCGTCGGGCAAATGCGTCCCGGCAGGCAGCAACAACTCCTGTTATTACACCGGAAGCGGCTGCCCGGTGGACACCGATGTCGGAAGCGCGCTTTGCAACTGCACCGGCGGCAACTGCGCGGCAGGCTATTGCTGGACAGGCACGACCTGCTACCAGGGCGTTTCATGCACATCCGGCAGCGGGTGGTCTGCAGCCAGCAGCAACGTCGGCCCCAACGCCCCATCAAGCCCTGCCGCAGCCACCAACGGCCTTGTGAGCGGCTTCGCAAACGCAACCGGGGCAGTGACAATCTCCGCAACGCTTTCGGACCCTGACGCCGGGAACCTTCTCATGCAGGTGTGCAAGACCAATTCCCCCTGCCCTGGCACCGCGCTTTGCACAAGCGCCACGGTGGCATCCGGCTCATCAGCAAGCTGCTCGTTCACGGCAAGCAACGCAAGCTGCGCCGAAGGCACTTGCCCTGTTTACCTCTTTGCATACGAAGCCGCGGCAGACTCGTGCGGCCAGACAAAGAGGAGCGCAAGCGCAAACACTTCATTCGTCTATGACACCACCAACCCGGCCTGCACTATAATTTCCCCTGCCGCCCCAATCTGCACAAACGCGGCAAACATCACCTGGACTGCAAACTGCACCGACACCAACTTCTACCGGGCAGTGTGGGATTCCGACGGGGCATACAACACCGGCACCACGGTCTATACAAACACGGCGGGCGTGCAGCCGTTCACGACCGGCACCATCACGGAGGGCGCAAGCACGATGTACGTTGCGGCAGACGACAAGGCAAGCAACTCGAACAGGTGGTCGGTTTCGCGCGCATACGGCGTTGACAGGACCGCGCCCACCCCCAACCCAGCATCCGTTACAAGCGTGGTCGGCGTCACATCAAGCAGCATCAGCGTTACAGCAGCAACCGCGACGGACGCCGGCTGCGCAGGCGGCGTGCAATATCTGATAAGCCGCGTCTCGCCCACCACTGCAAACTCGGGCTGGCAATCTGGCGCAAGCTGGACGGACACAGGGCTTTCCAAGCAGACGACCTACTGCTACACCGTGCAGTACCGCGACTCGCTGAACAACACCGGCACAGTTTCATCGCAATCCTGCAATGGCACGCTGAACACCGCGCCCACGCTCACTTCAATCACCGCAGCGCCAGTCTGCATAAAATCCGGCACGGTTACCGTGACAACGGCAGGCGCAGCCGATACTGAAAGCGACAACCTCATTTTCAGGGTGGGTTCGACATCCGGCGCAAGCAACCTCTGCAACTCCACATCCGGCCAGCCGCAGAGGAGCTGCACATTCACAGCCGAAAGCTTTTGGACGGACACATCCAACCACACGCTCCACGGGCTGGTATTTGACGGCCAGCTCACATCCTCTCCCGACAGGACATTTGACATCCAGACCGACAACTCCGCGCCCAACCCCGCGGCAATCGCATCCGCCACTTCCACCTCGTCCTCGCAAATCACGGTGGTTGCAAACGTCGCGTCAGACGTAGGGTGCTCGGGCCTGAGCGCCACGCCCTATTACTTCGCGCGCGTCTCCCATGCGGCAAACTCGGGCTGGCAATCTGGCACAAGCTGGTCCGATACAGGCCTGTCTCCCAACACGCAATACTGCTACACCGTGCAGTACCGCGACGGGTTCAACAACACCGGCAACGCCTCATCGCAGGTGTGCGCCACCACCAAGTGCGGCTGCAGCAACCTTGACCATGCCAACACTGTATATGCCCTCGAATCCGACCTGTCGTCGCCGACCACCTGTTTCACCGTGACGGCGGCGAACGTAACGCTGGACTGCAAAGGCTACAAGGTTGTGGGGAACAACAGCACGGGGACGTACGGCATCTACTCCGACCAGTTCAACACCACGGTGAGGAATTGCAACATAAGCAACTTCGCAACGGGCATCTATCTCGACACGGCAGACAACGGCACGATTGACAACAACACGGTCAGCACCACCTACGCCTACATCGGGGTTCCGAACGGAATGGGTGTCTACCTCTACAACGGGGCGAACTACAATCGGATAACAAACAGCAACGCGAACGCGCCAAGCGGAAGGGGCATTTCCCTCTACTTAAGCTCCAACTACAACACAATCACCAACTCCACCGGAACCTCCAACTCAGACGCCGGCATCTACCTCGATACAAGCTCCAGCAACACAATCACCAAATCCACCGGAACCTCCAGCTCGCAACCCGGCATCTACCTCATCTCAAGCTCCAACAACAACATCTCCAACTCAACAGGGGCCTCAAACCAATACTACGGCATCCTCCTCGTCTCAAGCTCCAGCAACACAATCTCCAACTCCAACGGAACCTCCATCTCAAACGCTGGCATCTACCTCCACTCAAACTCCAACTACAACACAATCTCCAACTCCACCGGAACCTCCGACTCAAGCCAAGGCATCTACCTCTACTCAAGCTCCAACAACATTATCAACAATTCCGTTGCCCGCAACCTCGCCCCAGTCGCACCCAATTACGGGCTTTACGTCACATCCGGCTCCAACAACACCAATTTCATCAATTCAACCGCCTCTTCCGCGCTAGCAAGCGCAATCTACATAGACGGCGGCAGCAACGTAAGCGTGGACTGCCGGGGCAAGTCAATTGTAGGCACGAACACTTCCAACACCTACGGTATCTACAGCAACCAGTTCAACACAACGATAAAGAACTGCAACATCTCCAACTTTGACGTCGGCATCTACTTCAATGCGGCAACAAACGGCACGATAGAGAACAACAACGTAACCATAACAAGTAACAACGTGGTTGACCCGACCTATTCCTCTGGCATCCTTCTTTACAACGGGGCGAACTACAACCGCCTGAACAACAACAACGCAAGCTCGACATTCGGGCGTGGACTGCTCGTTTATGGTGGCTCATATAACGCAATCACCAACTCCACCGGAACCTCCAACTCAAACGTCGGCATCTACCTCCTCTCAAGCTCCTACAACACAATCTCCAACTCCACCGGAACCTCCAACTCACTCTACGGCATCTCCCTCTTCTCAAGCTCCTACAACACAATCACCAACTCCACGGGAACCTCCAACTCAAACTTCGGCATCTACAACACAGGGGCTTCCAACAGCAATTCATTCCTCGGGACAACGGGCATCTCCACTTCGAGTTCTGCCATCAACATAGGCGGTGGCAGAGGCAGCATCTGCAGCAACGTGCTCGTGGACTGTCAGGGAAAGTCAATCATCGGCACCAACACTTCCGGCACCTACGGCATCTACAGCAACCAGTTCAACACAACGATAAAGAACTGCAACATAAGCAACTTCGACGTCGGCATCTACTTCAAAGGCGCGACGAACGGCACAATAGAAAACAACAACATATTCATAACAAGTAACAATGTGGTTGACCCGACCTATTCCTCTGGCATCCTTCTTTACAACGGGGCAAACTACAATAGGCTGAACAATAACACAGCATATTCCAACGCTGGTTACGGAACATTCATCTATGGAAGCAGCTATAACATAATCTCCAACTCCACCGGAACCTCCAGCTCAAACATGGGTTACCGCCTCAGCAGTGCTAATAGCAACACCATCACCAATTCCACCGGAACCTCCAACTCCCGTGAAGGTATCCGTATTGATACAAATTCCATCAACAGCATTATCAACAACTCCGTTGCCCGCAACCTCGTCTCCGGCGCAACAGGCTACGGACTTTACATATCATCCGGCGCACACAACACGCAGGTGATAAACACCACGGCATCGTCCAACCTCTCAAGCGCAATCTACATAGATGGCGGCAGCAACGTTTCCATTGACTGCCAGGGCAAGAGCATAGTCGGCACCAACACAACAGGCACATATGGCATCTATTCCGACGAATTCAACACCACTGTGAAGAACTGTAATATCAGCAACTTCATGACAGGCATCGCTTTCTACCCTGGAAGCAGCTACGGGCTGATGCAAAACAACACGGTGAGCACGTCATATACAAACGGGGCGGCACTGAACATTTTAGGTTCGACTTACGACACGTTGGTATCCAACAACGCCACCGCCTTCGGGGCCGGAAGGGGAATATGGCTTGACAGCAGCGCAAGCTACAACATTCTGACCAACAACACAGCCCAGGCATTCGGTTCCGGCAACGGCGTGCTTGTCCAGGGCGCAAGCACGGGCAACTCCATTTCCGGCGGAAGCGCGTCATCAAGCAGCGGCTTCGCGATTACAACCGCAGGTTCAGCCAACAATGTCAACATAAACGGGGTGAGCGTTTCATCGTCTGCCGCTTCGGGCATTGTTGTTGCCGGCGGCAGCAACGTTTCCATTGACTGCCAGGGCAAGTCCATCGTGGGCACGAACACCTCTTCCACTTACGGCATCTCCTCTTCGCAGTTCAACACCATAATAAGGAACTGCAATATCTCAAATTTCGACGTTGGTATCTACTTTAACGGGGCGACGAACGGCACAATAGAGAACAACAACGTAACCGTAACGAGGAACAATTACGTTGACCCGACCTACTCATCAGGCATCGTTCTTTACAACAGGGCGAACTACAACAGGCTGAACAACAACAACGCAAGCTCGACATTCGGGTTTGGAACGTTCGTTTATTCAAGCTCCAACCACAATACAATCTCTAACTCCACAGGAACCTCCACCTCAAGCGCCGGCATCCGCCTCGACGGAAGCTCCAACTACAACACCATCTCCAACTCAACAGGAACCTCAACATCAAGCATCGGCATCTACTTCTACTCAAGCTCCAACAGCACAATCTCGAACTCAACAGGAACCTCAACATCAAGCAGAGGCATCTACTTCTACTCAAGCTCCAACAACACAATCTCCAACTCCGCCGGAACCTCCACCTCAAACACGGGCGTCACCATCAGCTCAAACTCCAACTACAATACATTCACCAACTTCACCGGAACTTCCAACTCAAGCTACGGCATCTTCCTCTTCTCAAGCTCCAACAACACAATTACCAACTCCCAAATACGCGGCAATGACAACACATACGGCGCACTGCTGATTTACATCAATTCAACCAACAACACAGTCGCCAATTCCACTATAAATGGGCTTGGGGCACCCCGCGCAATCACGCTCCAATCAGGCTTGAACACCGGCAACCTTCTCATCAACAATACCATCCTGAACGCCACCAACCTGCTCTACCTTAATGCAGGAGCAAGCGCCAACACCTTCTGCTGGAATAACTTCACAGCGGCGTCAGGCGCATACGTCACAGACATGAACGGCTCCAACTACTACAATGGAAGCGCCTGCAGCGGGGAAGGCAACGTCTACCCCAACGTGATTAACGGCGACCTTGACATAGCCGGCATCAATGCATCCATCGGATTCCCGCTCTTCTACGTTGGCATGGGCGGCAACGACTACCCATACAACAGCACAACGAGCGGCGGGAAATTCGCCTGCAGCTTCGCGGGCTGCGCTGATTATGCGCCCATCACCCCGTCGTCCGCCTTTGGCTGCGGCGCCCTCTCGACGCCCAACACAATATATATGATGAACGTCAACCTCGCCTCGTCCGGCACCTGCTTCACCATAGGAGCGGCGAACGTAACGCTTGACTGCGCAGGGCACAGCCTGACGGGCACGAACGCCACCGGCACCTACGGCATCTATTCCAACCAGGCCAGCACCACGGTGAAGAACTGCAGGATATCCAACTTCGAGGACGGCATCTACTACAGCAACGTGGCAAACGGGCTGATTGACAACAACACGATT